>Ga0065711_1026862_pt1 | contig 58089 bp, 28 predicted proteins | sample Hoacrofraction12_FD_59098 | JGI IMG/M metagenome (GOLD analysis project Ga0065711, IMG submission 59098) | Hoatzin crop microbial communities from Cojedes, Venezuela - Epithelial fraction 12 v2 (version 2) | ecosystem: Host-associated > Birds > Digestive system > Esophagus > Crop | place... | reverse complement strand
TAAAAAAAAAAAAAAAAAAAAAAAAAATTAGAAGTGATGATGGGGCACCTTTTGATTCTCAGTTGAACAGTTCTGTTGAAGTCTGTAAATATTTTTAATGAGTTATTTTGGGGTGTTTTTTTGTTTTGCTTTGCTTTGGTTGTTTTGGTTTTGTTTGGTTTTGTGTGTGGGTTTTTGGTTTTTTTTTAAAACACATGCCTGTTGGTAGTATATCCTCACACCACTGGGAAGAAAATTCAGTTCTAATGCTTAAAGCGTTTTTAAGTTTTTGCAGTTCTGGTAACATAGTAAACTCCAGCTATGTAAGCGGTCATTATAGAAAGTGTGAAGCCAGAGCATGTACAAATAAGTAAGACAAAAGGAGAAGACAAACAAGCTGACAACCATGGTCTTTAAGAGGACATAATTAACATAAAAACTTGTGAACTATATTTTGAAAAATATGGTAATAATAAGTAGTAAAAGTTGTTTTGGCGACAGCACTTGCCCAGACTTGCCTGCCAGTTAGTGTTTTGTAACCAGTGTCACTGTGCTCTAGCTGGCTGTTTCTGTGCCGCGAGTCTGCAGTTATAGTAGAAGTTGACCAAGTACCACAGTGAAGCTGGCAATTCAGAAACAGCTGACAAGGCATTCTGAAAAAGGTTTTGTTTTTTTTCTCTCTCTCTAATGTATTGCCATTATAGTGCTTATAAATGCTAATTGTGAGAATAGCAAGTGTGAAACAGAGAAAAGAAACAGGTAAAGTGGGTCTTAAAAAAGGAAGAAAAACCTTGTCTCTAACTAGGTACAACTCATGTTGGAGTTCTGCCTGATTAGAGCCAGAAAGACGAGATGCATTGTTTTTCAGGTTTCTTACCTCTCCTCTATCTCATTCTTCAGTTTCAAAATTTGTATTCAGATTTACCTGAGAAAGAAGTGAAGCACGGTTTTGAAGCACTAGGCAAAATTCATCCTGATGTAATCAATCCAAGTGGAATTATGTCAAGGAAGAATTTGGCCCAGGCTTTCTAAACTTACTGAGAGATATCACAGTCTAACCTGGAAGGGAGGGTTGGAAAAATCTTTATCTGAAAGAGAATACCATTACCAACAGCCTTCCTAAAGCATTCGCATTTGTCTTCCCTTCTCATCGTTTTATGCTGATTACATTTGTGATAATTACACATGTTCCCTTCTTCTTTCCTGCAGATTAACTGTTGCAGGAGAAATGTATTTGCACACAAATATACTTATAATTTAAAAACTTTGATTATAGTCCTGTTTAATGAAAAAGCTAAGCATCGCTTACAACTACAGATATATACTACTTAATCAGATCTTTAACATTTGTAAATTGAAAGAAAAAATATGTGAATTGCTGGTTTTGCTTTCCAGGTAAGGAAGAACTAAAATAATATAAAAAATGTGGTGGATTGCTTTGAGTTTTTTTGTATGGAATATGCACAGAACTGAGAGTGTCTTCTTTTGTCTTCCGTAACAGACGATATTCCTTACCTTCTCTCTACTGGCTTTTATAGGTTTGGGCATGCCGTTTAGATTCTTGGTGCATCAGGTCGCATCGTCAATGGGATCCGTAGAATGAATATAAATTTATTTTCCTGGAGTGTGTTTTAAACATCTGGACCAAATTGAAAGTCATTAGTATCAGTGTAAGTCCGTATCTGCAGGGGCCTGTTGTATATGGGTGCTCCAGAGTTCCTCTCATGTGACTGAGATGAAAAACCATTCCATTGGACTCCATCGAAGAACTGCTGGATTTGATTCGCCTTGCACTTTCTCTATTTCATAACAACGTTACTTCCATGGAGGTTAGTCAGGTAATGGCAGTATAAAACTAGCGGCTCCATGCCATAGAACACTGCTTGTTGGCAGTATATACGTTCACTATGGCCTGGCCGACAAGCACTGAGGTTAGGCATCCCCGAACAGAGCTGTGGGTGTCAGCGCTGCCCTTGCACAGTGCTCCTAGCTCTGACCAAACATGGCAACAGCTGCATCCTCTTGGCGTGTCAAAGTGCAGTCACAAGGGTGGGCAGGTCTTCAGCCAAAAAAACCCACCACGCACAAAAAAAACCCCCAACTGAGTAAATCTGGACTTCTACAGCAAAACGTTAGAGTAGTAAAATCTCATTTTTCTTTACCACTTCAAAAGAAAAACAAAAATCCTACTTCATTAACTGTACGTAGTAGAAATGACATCTGTTAGTAAGAATTTAGCCGTGCAAGGAATTGATGGTTTCAGGGATGTCTCCGAAGTGTAACTTAAACTGTCATCTAGTTTAGCTAAGCTAAACCAAACTGGATCAAGATATTCTTGTTCCACAGGGGCATGGATACCCACAGTTGCATCTCTTCAGGCTCAACGGTTGTGCTTTAGTTTCACGTTCTACCTTAATCTGAATTAACGTGCAAGTTCAGGCAAGTCCTTTCATTGGTGGAGACGGGCTCTGTTAAAGCAGACAGAAACCCAACTATTTGCTGTATGTGATTAAACTGAAGTTAATTTCAACATAAATACACCCACACACTGATCTTCCTGTTATACAAAGTTCATGAGACTTATCAGACAGTGGAAATGTTGCTATCCCAGCCCTGCTTATTGAGGGACACAGCTTCGTGTCTCAGCCTGATCACAGCCCTGCCCAAGCTTCTTCATGACCACAGCCAAGCCTTGGCAACAAACGTGGCTCCAGCGCATGGACGGGAGGTGCAGCAGTGGTGGGAACAAAAGCCTGCTGTTCTGCTGTCTGTCGCCGTCCCCCTCTCCGCTGCGGGCTCCCCCAGGACCTGCGCCGTGCCTTGCTTTTGCTGGGGGTGCAGGCAGTGCCCAGCAGCAGCTGCTTGCCTCTGGAGCTGAAACTCTCCCTCCCTCTCCCCTCTGACATGGCGTCAGAGCAAGCTGCAACGCTGCTCTGAACTTGTTCTATCCAGTTGCCGCAGCCAGCCCGTTCCTAGAAATACATTCCTGTGGCTGCCTGAAGCTTCACAGGAGGAAAAACCTTCCCGAGCTCCCCCCGCCCCTCCCAAGCTCTTCATAGGCAAAGGTCAGATCATCTTTTCTTCTGTTGCCTGTTCCCCAGTCTCACACTATCTCTTGTGGCACGGCTCAGGAAAAACGAGCACCTTTTAGTTAAGTGTGTGTTTACAGGGGAAGCTGTGGAATGAGAAAGGGCAGAATCCGTCTTCCTAACTTTAAGAAATGTTTTCTTAAAAAATGTTTTCTTTCCTCTCCTCTCCCTTTTACCTCAGTTAAACATTTTTACATAACAAAAACAAATGGTCACAAGGAATGAAAGGAGAGGTGAGCTGGAGATTTCACAACTCCGTCTATAACTTTATTTACGAATGCAGAGTTTCTTTGGAATTCAGTGCTGTGGGGAGCTTTGCTAACTGAGGTTGCTGATGAAAGCAAAAGTGTATTTGTAGCGTGGGATCCAGGATAACCAGATGCCATTAACTAGCAGCACAAATGGCCTGGGACACCAGTAAGCAGCGAGGGACCGTCTTCCCCATTAGCCCTCCTGGAGGAGAGCTGGTGGAGGCAGTAGGGCTGGCCAGATCAGTCAGGGGAAGATGGTCTTGTCCTCAACTCCCCCCTGTTTCTAGACGTTCAGGCCACGATGATGAAGCACCTCTCCTTCGTGTTAAGGTGGTTCTGCTGGTCTGTGCTGCTGTGTGACGGCTTACACCGTGCTCATGGTGGGCTGTGAAAATATATGCCTGCAGAAAAATGAAAGTAGTGACTCAGCAGGCCTTACTCAGTGCAGATTATTGGGAAGATTATATATCGTGTTCACAGCTCCATGTGAATAAACGGTTAGAGAGGTATCTGTATCCTAGAATTAGGCTGCCTGGTGTTTCAAGTCAACCACAGACAGGTAGCAGGAAATACTTGCTCAGGGAGGTTGCGAATGAAGGTCAGCCAGGGTTGATGAACGAGTATTGTTAAAGTGGCAACAGCCACGTCCTGTAGTAAGAAAGCTGCTGTGAATCATAATTGTGGAAATGATATACAGACGCACACTGCTGGGGCGTAATTCTGCTCTGGAGCCTGCAGAATGCAGGTTCTGCTGCCAGGCGTGCTCCTGCTGGTGGCTAATTTTCTCTGTAACAAGTCCTCAACGAGGGACCAAACCCTGTCCCCTCTTGCTAGCTGACCTGACAGAAACACTTCGTTGAGGGAAGGCTCTCTGGGGAGGAGAGTTGGAAGTGCGAGGTTCAAATATGATGGAGCTCTGCTGGCAATTCGCTCTCCCAGGCATAGAAGAATTGGGGCTCCACGACAGTGTTAATGGGGTGGAACAGGCTCTGCTCTGTGGTGCGGGGTGGGGAGCTGTGTAAGCACCCCTGCACCTCCTTGCCCAGCTGGGCTGGGTCGTGCTTTGGCCTGGCACTAGACACAGGAGGGAGATGTCAAGGTGTGATCTTTCTTGAGGCTGCTCTAGCAGTGTGCGTGTTCGCAGGTGCCCCATCCCTTTCCAAATCGTCCATGGGAGTTCCAGTACCAGAAGAGGGGTTATTTGGTAATTAGCTGTAAACACTTGCCCATTCAGACAGAAGCTTGGCAGCATCTGGCTCAGAACCCTTCATCATAAAGTGTCTTTAATGTTTTAGCTGAGACCACGTGCATCTGGGAATGTAAGATGCCTTCTCTTTCGAGGTGATCACCGTCTCGCCACTAGAGTGTGGATGCCCCTCTGCGATAGAGAGGGTCCTCCTTTTGCTCGAAAAGACACCAGTAGGGTATGTTGGCCACTAGCTCTGATCATGGTGAGATTTCGGTCCACGCTTTGCTTAGCAGCTCTTCCACAGTGTCTGCACCCCTGAGTAACAGCAAGCGGGGTACGGAAGAGCAAACCCATGCCCTGCTATTCCGAAACAGGGACTGCCTAGCAACCGGGCTGCTGGCAGCAAGGGGAGATGTGTCGTGCGAGCGCGTGGCCCCTGCTCTTTCAAGGAATGAAACCAAGATGTCAGAGGAAGTTACCCTTTCAGTATCAATCACATACCTAGGGTCTCACCTCTACAGAGGCCCCATAGTCAGCAGAGCAGCATAACGTACTGCTCTGTTGCGCCTTTGCCCTTTTGCAGCGTGCGTGCCGTCCTTCTCGGTGCAGTCACAGTGTAAAACCGGGTCAAGCAGTTCTGTCCCGAGGCTGAGGCATACCAGTCCTGGAAAAAACTCAACCACAATGACTAGAAGTTTCCCCAGGAAATAGATTGGGTCCTTAACAAGCAGGTGTTTTATGAGCTGATAAAAATGATCTCAAAGGCCAAGAATCAACCTCACAAGTGGAGAGAACAGAAATGATCAGTGCCTGTTCCTCCTGCTGTTGCGAGTCAGAAATCAAACCGAGGGTTTAGTGCAAAGAGGGTTAAAGCACTAGTAATTCAGTGCCTACCAGCTGGGAAGAATAATAAAGCCTGCATTTCTGTGTTGGTACGGGGCAAATGCTGCAGAAACAGGAATTTTATTACATAATTATGCCTCCTACATAAAGCTTTAGGGGAGGGGGGAGAAGCTAGCAGGGCTGTGCGTCATTAAAATGGCACAAAACATGCCACCGCAATCAGAGTCCTGTGTGTGCCGGAGACTGTGCAATATGCAGATATTCTTGGTGGCCTTGCCGCATTCATGAATTTCAGTGCGCTCGGCTCGCAGCTGGGAGGGAGGCTGCCTAATCAAAACGTGTGCTGTACTTTCTGCCGCGGAGAGGGAAGATGGGAGGGCAGGGGTGTTTTGTTGTTTGTTACTGTTTTACCAAAGATTTAATTAAATGATTGAAAGGCAAGGGAGGGAAAATGCACCTCCTAACTCAAAAAAACGCTGACCTGAGGGCGCTCCCTTAAGGGCAGCGAGGCTTGGGAGCGCTGCAGGGTCTGTGAAGCCCTTCTGGATCACCAGCGGTTGCTCTGCGGTGGCCCTTTTGCCTTCCGAAGGAGGGCTGCTCACAGGCGCTGGTGGAAGTTGCACGCAGCTGCTGTCAGGAGGAGGTGGTCCACCCACAGCAGGAGGCCGTGAACAACACTTGGAGACTCAGGAAAAAAGAGGTTTCGGTAATTTTGGTGTTGGCATAAAGGGGACGCTTTATCTCAAAGCATAGGGCAAGCAATAAATCATATTAATATCTTTCAGGGTGAATTGAGCTGCGCTTTTCCTGTTGTACAAGTGAAGACTCTGACGTTGAGTGATTGTAATTCAGTTCCAGAAATGGCAGCTCCATGGGTTTTCTCTGAGCATATGCTTAGTGGTCTGTCTGATGAGATTTGCAAGTGTTTTCTGTTGTCTACTTCATCTTTAACATCCAAAGCACAAAGTTGAGAGGAAGGGAGAAGATATTTCCTTTTTTGTGTGTGCTGTCAGCAAGCCACTGATGCAGCAATGAAGAGCATTCTTCTATCTGAATTTTCAGTTCTCTGTAAGCCAAAACTAAGGCATTCTTTCTGTCCTGAAGAGCTTACAGGACAAGAGTTTCTTTCAGAAAAGTATTTAAACTATCTGTATTAGTGACAGGATTTAAGTAGGCATTTAAGTACTTGTTTGGATTGTATCTTAGTAAGGATGCTTTGTTGAATGGGACTGAAGTAGAAAAACTGAAGGCAAGGTATGGAGTGTATTAGTGAAACACCTGGTGATGCCTGGCAAGTATTCTGCTGCTTCCGTTTCACTTCATCTTCTGCTTTGTTTCAATTGATTCTGGGTTTTTTTGTTTAGTGGGTTGGACAGGGTTGGAGGGAGGCATGCAGGCATAAGTGGCATAGGGACGTGAGAGGAAGCAAAAGGATGACAGAGGTGATGTACCCAGGGACATTCAGGGGTTGGACTAGATGACCTCTAGGGGTCCCTTCCAACCCAAAACTTTCTATGATTCTACAGGGGAACGGCAGAGGTGTGAATGAAAATCAGTGTTTCCTGGCTTTTTTTTTTTACACACAAAGTAAGGATCACAACTGTTAGTTCCCACATGGATGGGAGGCATGAAAAGCTGGGTCTCCTTTACTATTGGGTTCCTTTGGGTGTTCGCATGGCTGTTGGTACCCTCTGGGATAATCATGTGTGACTTTTGGCAGCACTGGAAAAAGAAAGCCAGCTCGGAAGTAATGTGGGTTAAATTCTGACCCTTTTTAGTCCAAGCAAAGTTAATGGGCTTGCATTACTCTAGTGGAGAATGCAAAGGTTTAGAGGTTGCTTAGTTACTGGGCCTGCAGAGATTTCTGACAGTAGGACATATAACTTGTATGTCCCCCAGATACATTTTTATCACTACAGTCATGATAACATGGTATGTCGTGCTGCCAGTCTACCAGTGCCGCTGAAACGCTTCAGCTGGTGGAGTGCAGGTTGTATTAAACCCATAGCATGCTGCTGTGTGGCCTCCCACTTCTGCCAGAGGATGTAGGAACGCCTCCTCTCATACTTACTGTGTCGAAAGCCAACCTTTGTTGTGCCATCTGTATGTTTAAGGATCTTTTTCTTCCCCTGCAAGGCCCCACAGATGAGTACATCAGGGCATCAGTACAACATGCAAGGTTTCTGGGCTGGAATACAGCTGCTCCCAAGGTGAAAACACCTAGTCGATTCCCTCTGTTTCAGCAGATCTTTTCCCAGCCCATCCAGCAAGTCATAAATTTTCATTTCAATGACACAACCAAGATTTCACTCCTGTTAGCATTGCTGCGTCGGTGGAGCAGCAGTGTGGGGTCTCTTGCCTGAACAAAATTGTCAGATGGTTCCAGCATGGCAAAGTCCTTGGCAGTGGCTATAATGCAAGAGGCAGGGGAAAGCAAACTTCCCAGTGGATCTGTGCTGAGCTGACAGCAGCAGAGGTTGGAATCGATTGAAAATCATTGAGAGAGAACAGAAAGGCTGACTTAGTTTTAACCCTATTCTTCAAGTGCTCTCTGCCTGACTCGATGTGCAAAATGCCAGCAGCCCAAGTAAGGTCAGGGAACAGGACTGAATACAACTGTTTCATCTGCCTATCCACAGAAAACATTTCACGCCTGACTGATTTGGGTAAGCCATGAACAAGTTATTCGACTATAAACTGAACGTATCAGAAGCAGTGATGTTTTACAAATCTCCCTGTAAGTCTGCAGTTAACTTAAACAAGAGGTCAGCAAAATTTCTGAGCAGCTGAGCAGTTTGCCCAACCTGTCCCAGTATCAGCTGCCGTTACGAAGTCTCTGCCTACACAAGGCAGGCGCAGGAGACCTGTTCTGTGCTCATAACATTCGCTGAGCCTTTCTAACGTAGTGTTAAATGTTGAAATCAGCTTGCAGTATGTTAAAGCTATAGTTAAAACTAGCTGGTATGATGTAAGTGCCTGGGTAAAGCCAAGGCAGCATGTACATAGGTGAAATTCTGGCGCTGCTGAAGAAAGGGGCAGGCCTTGTGGTGACTGCAGTGAAACGCAAGTTCACCTGCACTGCTTAGCAAGCCCGGACCTTGCATCGTTTCCCGTCACCTTCATTGTGAGGAGACAGATGCAGCTTTATTTTTCTTGCAGTCGCTGTGAGCTGAGAGGAACAACAGAGGGCTGAGGATACCTGAAAAGAGCCTCTAACACGTCTGTGCAGTTACGTATAAAAGTATGCTGTAACGTGCAAAATACCCATGACAGATGCACGATTTACACATTAAACCACAACCTATGATGGGTTACTGGCTGTTAGAAGCTATGTAACTGTGTGTAGCAAACATCTTGAACTACTCTTTGCTAAAGCTTATAGAATCCTAGAATCATTAAGGTTGGAAAAGAACTCTAAGATCACCAAGTCCAACCGTAAATGCAGAACACCTGAATTTTCCCTGAAGACCCTTGTAGATGAAAGGCTAGATGGTGTGGGAAAGAAAAAAAAAAAAAGATGAAGATGAAGCTGAGTAAGCCACAAACCGCAATGTGTTTGCCATCAGACTTTACACAGTTCCAGTCAAGTCTACCTTTACTGTAGACAGACCATGTCCCGTGCTCGATCTGATACTGCCGTGCCGGTACGCATGACACGGCACTCCTGGGTGCAGCCCAGCGGCAGATGACCTGTTCTTAAGCATTCGCTTTCCTCTCAGTGAGTGATAAACTTTGAGTCCCTAGGCTTTCAAGTGAGCGGCTTTCCCAGTAGTGGACTTGTTCCCTTTCCCTGAATGATGAAATGAGAGCAAAGCTTATGCCACAGATATTATTTAGCGGTGTCCCTGCTCGCTGCGGGGGGGTTGGACTAGATGACCTCTAGGGGCCCCTTCCGACCCAAAACTTTCTATGATTCTATGATATTGAACAGTGGGGGGAGGCTGGGCAGCTCTGTGTTTTGCGAGGTACCCTCAGTAGAGTTCAGAGATCTTCACGTTGTGTGAGGCAAGGTAACTTTCAACTCCACGCCCGGCAGTGCCCGCCATTGCCTGTGTGAGAACACAGCTTGTGAAGGAGTCCGTTTCCATTCCTCCTCCGACAATTTTCTGATGGCCAGAATGCAGCCAAACTCCTGAAGTACAACTGAGGGGATAGGTCAGATAAGAAATCCCTGATATAGGGTTATGTTAGTTGATTCGAAGAATTCCACTGGGCAGAAAAAGGGGATTCAAGTTCACAGTTTTCGTAGACCAGAGATGCCAGTAAAGTTGAAAAGCAGATTCTGTTTTGCGTTATCACCACCCACTTTTTCCAGAGATGTTCTACTTTTCTCAGCGGCCTCCCTATTGCTATAGCTATAAATAAATATATATCTTTATGCGTGTGAGAGATTCAGGTTTAAACTTATATTTAAGCTGCAAGGTTATATATAATTTGACTGTATTAAAGATGACAAAATCCTCAATGTTCGTGTTTTATCTTGGTGTAACGTGCATGTTCATGGGTACGTGTACATACAGACATATTAGTATATGTAGACAGGCATAGGATAAAAACCCAATCCAGATTCTCTACTCTATTTCTGTAGTTGGCTGTTGGTGTAGTTAGCTTTCCTGATGTAAAGGGGATAATTCTGTTACAAGGCTGGAGCAACAGCATGGCAAAGCCCTATCTGTCTGCACACAAAGACTACGATTTAGCTGCGTACATTCTGTGATTAAAATACGCAATTACAAAGTTTGGTCATTCCAGGTTCACTTTAAGAATCTCACTTTGTAGACCTTGCCAAAGGATTTCTGAAGCTGGTTTCCTCTTGGGGTTTGAAAAGTAACCGTATTTTATCCTTCCAGCAAGCTTCGTAGTGCTTTTTTATTAATTAGAAAGCTTCGCTTTGATTGCTGTATAGAGTGGCTATGCTTTTCTGGACATGGAATCGTTGGTCAAGTTTAGATAGAACAAGGAAAGTAGCTAGCCTTGAGGAGCAAGAGGGAGTTATTGGCATGGTAGGTGGCAAATGTTTAGATAGTATGGGTCACTTGCCAAAAAGAGCATGAATCTGGGATGCCCATCCTTTGCTCAGAGAAGGCTCTTTGGCAGCTCGCCAGGGATGTTCCTAATTTGCAAATGGTGGAGCAGGTTAATGATGTAAGTCCGCAGGAGACTGTAGTACCTGAGGTTTGTTTTGCTGGTTAGGAAGAGCTCAGCACAGAGGTTTTGGAGTGTAGTTTCTTCTCTTGTTCTCTGCAGAGCAAAAGAACCCAGCTAGAAACTGGACATTCACCTCTGTGAAATTGTTGGAGGACATCCTCCCCCAGCATTATCTCGGTCTCTGTTCAAGACTGCTCCAACCAGCTTGGCTGTGAAAGGTGCAGAGTGCTTCTGTTAGGTGGAACGGAGGGATTCAAACGACTGTCACAAAGTTGGCTGGCACCGAGCTGTGCGGGCAGCCTTTGCTCCTACGCCAGGCTGCACGGCGGTGGCTACCAGTAAGGGATTTTCCACATGGAGGATGCTTTTGCCTGTGAACATGGGGTTAGTTATTAGCGCTCAGCTCAGGGGTCCTGTGCCTGGGGGAAATCATGGCTTCGCAAGCTACCAGGCCTTCGCTGAAGAGTTTAAATGACTGTGTGCGGGCTCTTAGAAAATACCAAGTACAATGTGTTAGTTTATACCTCAGTGGGAAAGTTGTAAGTTAATGAGCCTTTACCTCATATTTGCTATGATCTAGGAATGCACAAGCAATTACTTACCCTGGCTCATCTGAGTTTGGTAATTTGTTATGCTTGTAATCTTGGCTACTTCTGTGAGCTCACAGACACCAGTGAAATCCACAGCCTGCCTTATTCTGTGTATTTTTAGGTTTTTTTTCTTTAATTTTGACAGATTTGATATCTGTCTGTTAATCAAGTCTGTATGTTGTTTAGGTTAGTAAGAAGACTTTATGGTTGGGTCAACCTTTTTCAAAGAAATTTATTATTTTTCTTAGATACTCACTGAACTCAGGGAAGGAGTCTCTTCTTTGTCTTTTCTCTAAAGTTACAGGTAGCAAATGCTTTTTGTACTGGGCATAAATAATAGCTGATTTCACTACTGCTTACATGAAGGAGTCCCATTTTGTGGGGAGTATTGGTGTTTCTGGAGTCCAAATGGCAGAGGGGTGTTACTCCCTGTGTATTTGCACAACACTGGATTTCCAAGGCCATTTTCATTTGTTAGTGCTGTTTGCTCGTTCTTTTCAAACGAACGAGAATGGAAGTATTAGCGACTGAAATCCAGCACAGAATTCACCACCCGCCATTCAGTAGGGTGAGGCAGAGGAGCAGCAAGGAAGTTGCCTCGCACGCGTGCCGGGGGGAACAGCTGAAGGACGGCAGGCTCTCAGTGTTCTGCTGGAGTGTCAAGTCGGCAAATGGGATTACAAACCAGTGACAACTGTGGTGGTGGCTGGTATTATGTGGACACCTGTTCACCAGTGCTGGATGCAGGCTAGCGGCCGCATGGGATGCTGAACAGTCACCAGATGGTAATGGCTTTCAGTTACTGTGCATTTTTTCTGGATCTGATCCAGCAATTTAGAAAAGATGCTCTTTGCTAGCGAAACAGCACTAGAAGGAACATTATAGCCCTCAAAGGGGTTCAAATAAAAAGGTTTGTTAATGAAGCACAAAACTCCCTGTGTGGAATAAGTTTAGATTATTGTGTCTGAAGTTTAACCAAGTGCCAAGGTCTGAAGTAGCCACTTAATAACAAATGGTTCTACCACCCAATCATTCATGGAAGCTGTTGCATACACAGAAACGTAGGTCAGTAAAGGTAGGGCCAAAATGTTTCTGAGGCCTGAATAACTTATGATGGGTCAGTGTGTCTGTTTCTGGTTGAAGGTCTCGGCGTGGAGATGAAGGTATGATGGGGGAGGGGGAGGAGGGCACCTGTGTGGTGCGGAGCACGTCTCGTCCCTTCTTTTGGTTAAACTGGGTAAATGCATACGTCATTGTGTTCTGCTACTTTTGCTGCTGTGTTTTATAAGCTGTTTCTTTCAAGTCTAATGGGAATTCTTTTTCTTGCCAGAAGCCTGTCTTTATTTCACTGAACAAAAATTTGGACCCTCATGGGGACCCACCCAGGCAAGGAGGGTGTGGGGAACAGTTCGAGTGTGAGAAAAAGAGTCTGTTGACTTTGTTTTTCGAGTAAGTTGTCTGTCTGTCTGGGCTCCTGCTGGACACCGAGCTGGTCAGTCTTCAGGGAAGTCCCAGTATCCAAACCTGCAAACTAAGTGGGGAGGGAGCCCCACAAGTGGCCTAGGCTTAACAGAGCTCCTCCAAAGTCACCCGAGCATGCCCTTTGCTGGCATAAAATGCTCTCGCTTCATCAGCATCATACGCCGTTATCCTCAGAAATGTAAGTCAGCATAGCTCCCTCTGGCCCTAGGAGTGTTTCAGATCACTGTGAAATCCAGAATGCTTTCTATCTGGTGAAGAGGTAGTGATTTATAATAGCCAAAAAATACTCTCACTGATGTCTGTGCTGCCCATAAATCTCCGCTTCTTAGGTACAATGGTAACACTTTTGTTATGTCTCTTTGTCCTTTAAATTGTTCCATTTGGCACTCAGTTCACAATAATTCTCTTGAACACATTACTGTTTCTTGTGACACCATAAATCCTCTTTTAATTTTGGCCATTTATTGCCCTCTCAGTCCCATTTCAGGTTTTCTTTCAGATTTCTTATGTTTTTATCATAGATTTGCTACTGTGATGTCTCTGTTTCTTGGCATCATGTGATTAGCACATTAAGGTGGATATCTGTCATGATTTGCTTCCAAACTGTACTAAGGATTTGTTATGTAGGGAAGCTTTTTATATTCCATCTTTCAAACATTTTACAAGCTTTCTTCTATCTATTTCCGGGGCTCTTTTTCCTTAATTACGGCATTCTTTTCTTCATGTGGACTTCCTTGCATATAGACGACATCTTAAACTCTTACATCATCTGCCTGATGTAGAAGGACCCATCAAACTTGAGAAGAAAATGCTGGGCTGTTGGAATGTCACACAGAAGTTCCACACTGCAGTTCTACTTATCCTTTATCTCAGTGTTTTATCCCTGTTTTAGAGAAAGGGTTAACAGCTATACTTGTGTGGCTAAAGAGAATTACTGGCCTGGCTGCTAATTATCTTCTCTGGAGGGTCAGTCTTTCCAAGAGTCAGGTTATTAAAACGAGAACTGACTCTCTGTCCTCTCTCATTTGTTTTTTTTTTTTTTTCCCTTATAAAAAAATTGCACAGGGCATGAAAAAGCTGGTATATTGTTTGAAGTAGAGGAATGTTTTTTGAATTATAGGTAAAAAAAATATTCTGTGATTTTTTTCTTTGGGTTTATTAACAGACGTTTTTACCTTTATAGCTAAAATTGATGAAGAGGAGTGCCATCTGGATGATTGTTCCTCTTGCTTCATTGCATTTCTGCTGGAAAGTGAAGTCCTTCCCCCTTCATACCTGGGATAGTTTTCAGCTAATGGTATAAATGCAAGGTCCTTGAGCCCATCACTAGTTGCTGCATCCCTAGTCTGTGTGGATTTCTTGTTTGCGCCTCCGTGTTATCTCCATTTGATAGTAAATGGTGGAGAGGAAGTTTTCTTCTTCAGTGACTATGATATTGTTAGGTGGGGGTGGGGGCTGAATGATTAAAGTTCAGATTTTTTTTTTTATATAGCGTAGAATATGGCTGTTCCTGCAAACTCTGCTATCTATCAGTTGTTTTAAATTTTTCCAGTTTCAATTACTGCTCAGCAATGTCAGGCTAGTGAAATGTGTAACTGTAAATGCTGTTTGGGTGCCCTTGTCAATTCTTGCCTTCCCAAACTTAAAAGGTTAACTATTGACTTGTTGCAGTTGTCACTAGAACCACGTTTTGGGCTTGCAGGAAGATGCTTCGTTTTGAGGTTGATTTCAGGGGCACTCCTTTCGTCTGCATGCTGCCACTGTGGGTGTCGGAATCCCAGGCCTGCCTGGGGTACCTGCATCTGTGGCCACATCTTCCCCCTCAGTTTCTCACCAGGGAGTAGGACCCTGGCAATGAGGTCCAACTGCAGGTGGGCAAAACTGTCTTTCAGGGAGTAGAGGACGTCGCGCTTGTCTAGCACCCTGATTTATTGTTTTGGTTCCCCTGCAGTACTTAGGCTGTTTCACATCCTGACTTTTATTATCGGAGGAATATTACCAGCAACAGATAATTTCCCTCAGTCATGGAGACAGATTTTAATTCATGCTTTCTTGAGTTTGAGACTGGGTTATTTGATTCTATCTGCTTCTACTCTTTAACTCTTGTAAACAAAATCTAAAAGCTGCAGGAAGGCTGATGCCAGAAATCAGCTTTTCAGAACAGGAGAAGTCTTTAGTGTTCTCTGTTCAATGGTGTGTCAGTTGTAAACTCTTCATACTGATTTATAAAGCTTGCATGGCCTTCGACTGTCTGATGAAACTGTCTTGATAACCACCTACTGTTGCTGCCTTCCCGAATGTCTGTGGGACTGGATTTCACTCTGCCAGTCACAGAGCATTTCGCTATTATTCTTCTGCCTTGTGAAATTCTCTTTCCATGATAAGAGCCATCATTCTGCTGAGGCTTTGAAAAAGAAGTCTGGGTTTTGGTGGAACCACTTGACACCAGCAGCGAGATTCTCAGCTGGCGTTCTGTTACCAGTGATGCGAGTGACAGAAAACAGCAGTTTTACCAAATGGTTCACAATTGTTTGCAAATGTATTTTTATGATTGGTTTGTAAGACAAAAAAAAAAAAAAAAGAGGTAATTAATGATGTAATCGGAATAAGTTGAAGGCCAGGAGTTGACTAGTTGAGCTTTCAATTGTCATGCTGCTATTCACGTATTGTTGTCTGATTTGTTGTCTGATTTAGCAGAGTTAGGTCAGCTGCCTCATTTCTCATCTGTAGGAGAAAAGGGAGTATGCCTCTAGATCCTCTGCCATAGACGTGCCGTAAATGTGCTGTGAGACTTGGTCAAACAGTAAAATGCTTTGGGCTGCTTAGGGTCTGGTGATCCACCCTGTGACGGAAGGGTGCAACCCCACTGAAATGTTTATGGTTGCTCTGATAAAATGTGGCAGAGGAAAGGCTCCCCATGAAGAAGTGAGAAAGTCCATTACAAAAGAGAAGAGCCAGTGGTTTAGTGCCAGGTCCTGTTTACTGAGAAGTCGTCAGTGACAGTGCGTAGTGGGTGCCAGTTAGCAAGGTCACACCGTGATGTTTTGCTTACCCAGATGTCTGTCGGTCGGCAAAGCACCATCCTTCTGTGTATTGGCTCAATTTCTGTTATCAAAACCAGTAGGGACATTTTAAAAGCAGGCTGTTGCTTAAAGAGAATCTATATAAAATCTAGGTAAACCTTAGTTTTAGAATCAATGAGGAATTCCTTTGGCTGCTAGGAATTCCAGATTATTTATGCTAGGAAAACTTCTGTGTAAACTTTTCTGTTTAGTTTACAAAAACAGTTATGCTAAAATGAGCGGTGTGGAAAGGTGGGAGCTTGGAGCTAGCTGTCAGGTTCGTCACAGACAGAAAGACCGTATTGGCAACATGGTATGGGCACAAACAGGACTAGGGATTGCGTGATAACACACACACACACACACCCCCCCCACACATCCCCCCTCCCCCAGCCCTCCCAAATCACAACTGTGACTGAATGGCATGCAGAGAGAACGAGGACATGTACTTCAGTTTTGGCTGTTGCTTTACTGTGGCGTCCTGTTGGCCTGAGCTGTTGTTTCTCCATGGCTGCTCAGGCAGGCCATGGGATAGCTGGGTTTGGAGAGAGAAGTTCAGGCAACTTCTAAAATGTTTTTGTCCTATAGGATTTTTCTTGTTCTCAGCATACATTTCTGCTTTTCCTTCGATGTGATGAAAGGAGCAAGTTTGTTTATGAAAATCTTGTTGGTAAAGAAAAACTCTTCCATCTAATGTGCTTAGTTTTTATCAGCAAAACAGAAGCTGGACAAAAGGAAGGGTTTTTTTCTTCTTTAGAAGTATGTATTGTTTTCGTTAAGGCAAATCCCCTATTCTCCCTTACCAAATGAGAATCTTTAACTCCAAAGAGAAGAGTATTGATTTGTCTCCTGCAGTGAAATTGCTGAAGCATAGAGGAAATGTGATGTTTGTGTTGGTTTTTTTTTTAAAAAAAAAGAAAAATCGCTTAATGACTCCCTTCCCCCCTGCTTATTCCGGTAACTTAAAGTACAAATTAAAAGATGGGCTGTTAGCAGACACAGTTCTTCCTCAGGTCATGCCAAGTCAGAGCTGGGCGTGCCACTCAATCTTTAAAGTGTGAGCTTTTAAACTGTGTATGTAACGTGGAATCATGGGCCAGCCCTGAGCCCGTGCAGGCCCCGTGGGATACGGTCAGTGCCTCTGCAGCTTGCCTTGGGGTGCAGAGGTGCCCGCTGCACCCCTGCTCGGAGCCGTGCCAGCTATGTCAGCGTTGGCCCAAGGTCCAGCAAGTGGGCTCTGCCTCTCCTCGGGGCTCGGTGCGTCCCTGCGCGCCGCTGCAGGACTGCCGTCAGTACAGAGGGGATGGTGGGTTCTGCAGGTTGTCTGGTCAGACCGTCTGGGTGCGCGCGGGGGTGTTGGAATGCAGAAAGGGTTGGGGTCGTGCTGCTCGCCATGCATACCAGACCAGTGAAACCACTCCTCACAGTGCGAGCAAGATGGGTGAACGCTGGAGTCCGGTCCTGCTGGTGTAGCTTTGCCTGTGGGCACAGGGCTCGGTGCTGGGAAAAGCAACTTGACGCGTAAAACAGCAGATACCTCAGTATGCGGTGATTCACCCTGATATACTAGGCCACATGCTTTTTATTTTGAAAATTGCAGCACTGCCACTGTCAGGGGATGAGGATGGGGCTAGAGGCCAGTGAGAGAGAATGACCCACTATGTTTGAATACATTTGGTACCGTAATTCCTGCAAGCACTGTGCAGCAGGCTGCCTTGAGAGATGCTACGTTTTGCAAGGCAGGATGCTACTCCTGGTTCCTAGCTCTTCCTGAGCTCTGAGCTCAGGAACAAACCTGAGCCGATGCCTTCAGCAGCACCGAGTCCTTGCCTTCTGCAGGGCCCTCGCTGTTGGCTCACAGGACCTCAGTGTGCTGCGTGAGGTGGCCGCTGGGTCTCTAGCAGGAGCAGAGACTTCCAACTCCCTGCTGCTGCCAAGAGATGGGAGACGAGGAAACAGCCTCAGAGGTACTGACAAGCAGAGGTCCCAGTGCCGCTGCACTTGGAGCCCCAGTATCGCAGCCCTGCTTTCTTCTGCACTTAAAGCACTATATGCAGACAGATGAAAATGGGATGTTGGAAGTCTAAATGTATTATTGAGTGTGGGCTTTCATCTTGGCTAACTGCTTTGATATCGCAAACAGATTTGACATTCATGAGATGATAACAGTGACCGTGACTTTACTTAAAGTTATGAATGTATCCCATTAGGAATCCTCAAAGCCATCTAATACCTAAGTTTACATTTTCAGTCAGTTCTTTAGGTACTAGTAGAAGACGACTGCAAATTGAAATGCCTCAGGTAACCTCCCTGCCAAAAGTGTCAAAAGGCACCTTCCCAGATAGGCTTTTTGCAAATCCCTGCTCTTTCCCGGGAGCTCAGGGGCTTTGCCCTTGGTCCCACACATTTGTGCATTCCAAGAGCGGTTCTGTAGAGGGCAAGCCAGGCAAATGCTGCGGGAAATCACTGGCTACCACGGTGGCTGTCGAGACCATGGCAGGCTGCAGCCCGGCCGTTAGATGGTATTGCAAACTGAGGCCCCGGGAGAGTTCAAGGGAAAAAGGATACGCTCCTTGGTGTCCCTCGACTGCAGGTGCTCACATCCATGTGATGGCAGACCAACAGACTGCAAATTTTAGATGCACAGAGCATCTTCTGGTTAATGTCCAAACTACTTGCAACGTGTTGTGTATATTCCTGTATATCATCTGTGTCCAGGGTTGGCATTAATGTGACTCACTCCTACATTACGCGTTTCAGATTGCTGGTGAAGAAGATCAATATTTCTTTTTTTCAAATTACAAAAGGTGAACAATTAAGCAATTTTCAGTAAGGGAACGTTCACATTTGCACTGGCTTTGGTAAGAGTTTGACTGAGGCACAGGCGAGGTGAGCCTGCTAGGGCCTCACTTCTGTTGGGCTCTTTCAGCCATAAAGAGCTGTGACGTGAAGGATTGATCTAACGTGAGCAAATGTGTAAATTTTAGGAACAACAGGAATCAAAATGAGAGGATCACTGATGTTTGCATCTTCAGGACAAGTGTTCATACCTCTTCCTATAGTGCCTTTAATTTATTCATGTATGTTAGCGATGATTCAAAAACTAATAAAGTTAAAAACCATCATTAGTGCAAGAATAGGGTGCAGGGAAAAAACAAAAGAATGCCAGGAATGAAGAAAACCCTATTATAAAGCAGAAGCAGTGAGCAGAAATATATCTGAATTGAAAGAAGAGGTGAAGAGATTTTAAAAGAAAGAAAAAACCCCAAAACAACAAAAAACCAAGCAGCTGGTGACTCTGATTGGAAAAGCTTTAAGGGCTGAGGAGGTGGCTGTGAAGCAGCCGTGGGCGAGAGCCCGGGTGGCCCAGCAGGTCGGCAGGGCCGGAGCCCGGCTGCCTGGCATCAGGCCTTGGCTCTGCTTTTCCGCCAGACGACAGAAGCGAAGCTGTGAGCCGTGTTGCTCTGCGCAGGAGGCGGCTGTGCGGCCAGGCGGGCAGCTTCCTCCCATGCAGCTCCGGTGCGTCGCTCGGACCATTGCGGCGGAGCGGAGTGGGGTGGGAAGCCCCCTTGCCGAAGGAGGCCTCACCTCGGGGATGACCGCTCCAGTTTTTTAGCCAGGGCATCCTGAAAATCGACCGTTTTGCTACTCATTGGAGACCAGCTCTAATACTTTTATTTTTTTTCCCATCTCTTGAAACTATATGACAGCAGACATCAGGTTTGGCACTGCATTGTGTAGCCATGATTCCTCCCTGTTGTTTGGATGCTTTTTCAAGGCTACCCTTGTTCCACCCCTGCCCAGTTCCTGTAAGCTGTAGGTTTTGCTGGCAGGGTGAAGTCCTTCTATGGAGGAAATAATAGGAGAACTAGACCTGCAACTCGTGCTGTCGTTCTGTTCCTTGAAAAATGTAGGTTCCTCTTTAACAACTACATATACATTTTATATTGAATCTAAGGAAATACCATTTCCTTTCCTTTATTGCATATCCATTGTATTGTTGAATATAAGGAAAACGTAATAGAATTGTCACACAAAAGAGGTGAAAAGGATAAAACAACACACTTGGTTGCTTTTAAGCCCCCCATTCTAAATAGCAAGAGGGTGCTGGTTGGGTTTTTTTGACCCCATCTGTTTGGAGCTGTGAAGAACTGAAGTAGCTGTTCAGCTACCGTAGTTCAGTAGGCTTTGGCAGTTTGCAAAGGGGGTTTGATTTGAGAGGTTAGATGTTCAAAGTTGAAAGGAGTAGCAGTGATCCACTCTACACATAGAGGAAGTTACTTTCAGTTTAAAATTCAAGTTGAACAAAAATGTAGAGCAGTGGGGGAAAAAAAATAGGGTCAGTTACGTTGGCTCCACAATTAATTTATTTGGGGATGGGGTGGGGAGAAGGAGGGGGGCATGCCTTACGTATAAGAAAATGATGCTTCCCCTGGTGTGTGCTCAGAGCTCTTCCATAGCAGTGGCAGGAACGAAAATGTCTGATGCCAGTCGCATGGGAGGGATGCAGGCTGTATGTTCCCTTGGACTGATCTGCATGAAATCTCTTATGTCACTCTGAATAGCGGCGTGAAATAATCTCTCTACTCCATAATCTCTCAACACAAGCCTCATGGTTTCATAAAGGAACTAAGGTCTGTGAAATACTTGTTTCTCCTGTCTTACGCCTTCCTCTGTTGTTTACAAGTAGCTGGGATACAAGCTCATCCTTCTGGGGGTTGAGTAACACTACAGGCAGCATCTTACTGAAGTTGGTTAAGTTTTGATTTTTTTGCCTTACTAGACAGTGGGAGAAAAGGTAGATGAAAGTAAACAACTCATTTGTCCTTTCTGCATAACCTTAGCTCTGGCTTCATTCCTTTCTCATCTTTTTTTTTTTTCTTCTAGCACATCGCATTTCATATCCTTATTGTTTCAGGCACAGAAGATGCTCTTTACGACTTGCGTTAAATACAGGCTTTATTGAGATTGTCTGTTGTTGTCAATAGGCTCTAATTAAGCTCCTATATTAAAAAATGCAATATGCTGGGCACTCAAGCTGCTTACTGTGGGTGGGGGCACCTGTTGCTGCCAGCCCTGGAGGTGCACAGCACTGCTGCGGAGGGGACCCTCCGCACGCTGCAGCGGAGTGCATCGCCTGAGCCATTCTCTCTCTCCTCCTGCCTTGCACAGGCGCACACACACGTAGCTATGATAGTTTTGCTGTCTGCTGCTTCTTGCTTGCTGTTGCTAAGTGAACAGCTCTAGCTCACATGCAGAGCGGAGCCAATAGCATCCTGACCTCCGAAGGCTGGTAAAAGCTGAAGAAAGGGAATCCAACAGTGCTGTCTTTTCTTTGCTCTCCTCCCACCCCCCTTTCACAGGGAAGTGGGGAGGGGAGAGGGAGAGAGCACAGGATGGTGGAGATAATTCATAATAGCCATTCATGTTCTGGAGATAAACGCAGTAATACCTGGGGAAAGAAAGAGAATGTGATGCTCCTTTGTATTTATACGCACACACGGGCAAAAATGTGATTAGGAAACGAGTTAACACTGTAAAGTTATTTTGCTGTGATTTTCATAGCTGTTAATCTTGTACAAATCACTGATGCTGGAAGATATTGTGACGCTCATCTTTCTCTCAACCAAAGAAACACTGAGTGGGGCTTTAGCCTTCCCCTTGCTAATTATGACAGACACATTTTTCACCTTGCGACTATTGTTTCCCTGCTCTCCTTGATGAGTATTTGGGGAGGGGGAGGTTGCTCAGCACACTGCAGGTACTTGTGTGGTGGTTGCAGTCCCAATGAGCAAACAGCCACACGGTCAGTAGCTACAGGAATTGGCCATCTTGTAGTCATATTTTGTAAAATGAAATAGGTTATGGCTCACTTCTCAAAAACAGAGCACAAGATTTTTGCAATTCAAGAGATAAGCTAAAGTGTGTGCTTGGTAGCTTAATGCTCAGTGTTAACCTACTGTGAAGTCTTCTTGTAAATTATTTTGCATGTATTTGAAGTTCTGCCTGTTTAAATATGTTTGTATCTTGATCAAAGTTTTCTAGGCACAGCGAAGAAGCGAGTAAATTTTATCTGTAAACCATCAGTGCTAGTGGCAATGTTCCAGTGTAAAGTATTTGTGTTTGCCTTATGGCTGGCTTGAGTCTGCTGTTGTACGTGGGCCATACAGTACTCACCTTGCCTCTAAGCAGCAACGTGGATGATTGCAGTTAGTTCTGGATCTGGAAGGGGAAGACATAGCCTTCTTGCTAAGTGTAAATGCGAGCAGCATGTTCGGCTATTATTATTTGGGTGCCACAGCCACAAAGTTTCCCCAGCTGCAAATCTCAAGACAAATGGCGAGTAGATAAATGGTATCTGCGGAGGAACAGGGGTTGGGTTGGGTGAATCGTCCTGCAGAACTAGTGGTTGGACCTGATGAGCAGAGTAAGCCTGTGAAACTCAAATATACCATTAAAGAATTGAGATTTTTTACAAAGATTACACGCATAAATGACAATTGATCCACTTAAGCCACATCATGATTGGTAACAGACAGTTTATTGATGGCTCTGAGCAGTAGCAGTGAAGGGTTTCCTGATAATCTGAAAGGATCAGCATAGACCTCTCTGTTCTTCAGCTAGCACCAAAAGACGATGAGCAAACAGTGAAGTCCATGATGTATCACAGTGCACAAGGTAACCTACAGGTTGTAGGTAATGTGGTAAAACACGCAGGTTGGGACCAAAGGAGAGTTGAGCTTTCCCCATGGTGCTAGTATGGCTCTGCTTCAGCATCTCTGCCTGTAGCAGGGAGCTGAGGTTTTTGAAGGTGGTGTTTGGTGAGGATGTCAATGTCAAGGCAAGGATTTGGGGCAAAGACTGTTCTCCTGTCAGCTAAGGAAGAGAAGCCTGAAATTTGAATGAATCCATGTGATGCAGTCGTTTAACGCAGGGTCAGCAGTGCTTCGCTGGGCGTTTCTTTAAACCGAAGGCTGCTCTGTGTACAGTCAGGTACCATATGAATCACTCATGTTTTTTCCTTGACATGTCACAGCTGCCGCTGTGCCACCGAGCAGGGACATGACGCTGGCCCTTTCAAGCCAACAGAAACCGTCGGTTAGTAAGTATCTGGCAAATTTGTTTAGCGCTTTGCAGAACTAATACTGTGCTTGCCTCTTTAACCCTGCTGACTACTGTAAGAGAGTGATAAAACTTCGAAGAGCTTGCCACAGTCAATAATTTTGCGTTGTACAATGAAATATAATGTTACAGCTGTCGCCTTTAATTAACAGATGACATGTTGTCAATCCAGAATTGTCAATCCAGTTTTAATTTCCAGTTTTGAACAGCTCTCTTAGCAATATTACCAGATTAACCGCCCTACATAACAAAATAATTTACATAAAAGCACGGAAGTGAAGGGAGTAACAGGCACCTGAGCCTGCAGCCGAGGCTGGGGGAGCCTTCTTCCAGGGAGGGGGCGTCTCTTCCTCTCACAGCTTGGCAGCAAGGCCGCTGGCGCTGAGCTCTTCTGGCCCTGGGCTGCGTGCAGCCGTGGCCCTGCGCCGGCAGCGCCCGCCCGTTGCTCGCTGCCGGGCGGGCACCTGGCTCCCTTCGCCCTTGTGGGCGAAACCTGGCTGCTGTCCTGCCCTGAGCGCCGCCGCTGCTCCCCTGCCCCAGAGCGACCCTCGCTACGTACGCAGGGCTCGCACAGGAAGGTCCGTGCACTTCTGAAAGGTGATTTTTGCTTGCTGTAAGTGATTGAGATCTCTCTATAATGCTGCATGAGAGTATTTCTTACTGCTTCAGCTTATTCACTCACCGGAGGGGTGAGTTTGCATGACAGGCCTGTTACATTTTACTGCCTTTGCGAATTTCCCATGAAGACTGGGGTTTTTGTTCCCCCTTTTGCAGATTTATTTTCATTCTCTTGTACAAAATTCACTGCGTGCAAACCCATTTATCTATCTCGGCTGTCGTGTTGCGTGGTGTTCCCAATGTGCCTGTCACCATGGTATCTAAGCACTTTTTAATACGTTCCATCTGAAATTTGCCGCGTTTCAAGCTTAACAAAGCCTCAGAAAGAGGAAGGACTAAGGAAGAAATAACAGTTTGGAAGAGTAGTTAGAGAAGAAAACTAGGTTCAGGTCATCCTAGTGGTTACATTACTCCTTCCTTCTCCACAGAGGATTTATACAAATGAATGTTGGTATGCAAACTAGAGCCAGCTTTTGTCAGTTCAGTTTACCCTCTGAACCCGGAGTTTGTGGATTGCCCTGTCACTTCCCGTAACCGCACCGTTTGCTGATCTCTTCTGCCTTCCCCCCTTTTTCTGCCCCAGCGCAGCTGGCTCAGGCTTTGTTTGTGTTAGGCAAGTCCGCAGTGTAAGTAAATTGATGTATCAATAGCTGCCCCCCTGTAGGCTACAAGCACCCTTCTGGCACAACGGGAAACTCGAATTGTTTAAGTTGGTTGGCAATTAACGCCAATTAGGCTAAGCTGGAATATAGCCTTGCAGTGTGCCAATTTCAAGATTTTTCACTGGTGTCACTAAGTCAATTCAGGGGCCGGTACTGTTTTTTCTTCTTGTAGTGCAGGTAAAGCTATTGCGCAATCCAGCAATAGAGACGTGGGGTTTGAAACGTGGCGTCGGAGCGTCTGGTCTGTCAGCTCAGGGTGCTGGCGTTGGGCAGTGCCCTCCCAACTCACAGGTCGGTGGTGCCCATGGCTGCTGGTACCGTTCTGGGTGCGGTGGTCCTCGAATCCCCTCATCGCTGGAGTCACAGTCTGGCTGGGGGTGCGCAGTTCCTCTTGCTTTATGGTTGATACAAAGGACTTTGGGGTGTGATCCTGTTGAGATCAGAGCACATTTGAATATTCCTTTGCATGTGTGCATGTGTTTTCACATGGAAAGTACTCTCTGTCCCAAAAATCTTTCTGGGAAAAACAAATACTGACTTCTCCTTGCCTTGCATGTTACGCAGGTGGTTGTTCCTGACCTGCCGGATTGGAAGTTAAGCCACTTTCTATAGAGTCACAAGAATATACTTAAGGTGAAAGTGGAGAAACAGGCTGACTTCGCCTTGCCCTCCTTCTGTTCAAACCCGCACGGTATAAAGAGGAGTCTATCGTTCTGTAACTGCTGCTCCCGATTACTTGAGTTTATACAATTCCTCCTGTCTGGAGAACTCCAAATGCTTTAAGAGGTATTCTTGGAGCAGGAGAGTTAATTTCAAGACACAAAATAAGTGTATGTATTAGAATATAATATAAAATCATCTGTGGCTCTTAAAATATTTAACAGCATAAAGTGGATCATTCCTCCCTGATTTTACACAACTGTGTAGAATTCCTACAGTGTCATACGCTCACTATTAATCATACAGATAGAACTGTCATCTTTGTGGGCTCTGCTGGAATTGCTAAGGTGCCCTCTGCAGAAGATACTGTGGCTAATGTTCTCATTACCAACTAATTGGCTAAAGAGACTTCTCTCGCATTGCATTTAGTCTGATTGATAGTTTTCTATCACCTGATGGGTGGAATGGACAGCCAAACCAATTATCACAGCAAAGAGTGCTATATACCCGAAGAGTTCAGGCAGAGACAAAAGACCCTTATAAGATTATGTCTAGTCAGTGCCAGCTGAGATTTTGTTAAACTATTAAATGGTTTGGGGTTTGGGCTGGGTTTTTTATTTTTTTGTGAAAGCGCAATTCAGAATGCCTGGAAACTTCTGTAAGCCAGGCAACCCCTGTGCTGCTTTTGGGTTGTGGTGTTAGTGCTTTGACGTTAAGTGACCTTAAGTGGACATGGAGGGTTAAAAACAAATGGAGGTATCGTGAGGTGTTAACAGACAGTATTCTGGAGAGATTTATGCCTAAATGAGCCTTGTGATTCATAAGTGCTGGGCTTTGTGCTATTTAGATAGTAACCCTTAGACATGGGCATTATTCAAATTCTTTTTGTGCTTATTTTCCCTTCATGTAGCTCTAATAGTTTTGAAGGAATGTTTGTGCAGTAATTGAGATGGAAAGGCTATTTTTTTTTTCCTTTGTAGTTAGTGTTTTAATTGTTGAAATTTTTGCTTGAAATGAAAAGCCAGTTTTCTGGAGAAAGGGAGAGCACGTTGTACGATTCTCTTGCAGGCCTAGTTTTCAGCACTTTGGGCACGTTCGCCATTTTTCCAGCATCAGTGACAAAGCTAAAATTCCTTCTCTCTGTGCTTGGGAAGCCAGGGTGGGATCTGCTCCATGGGCAGCCCGTGCTCCTCAGCGCCTGCGGCATGGCTCTGCGCCTGGGAATCCTGGTGCTGATGGCAATGTCCCAAACTGGTCAGAGAAAGGAGGGGTGCGTCGTGCACTTGGACTTTGGCCACCTTTGCAGGAATTTTGATGAAGAAGGCTGAAGAGAATACGAGGGCTGGTAAGAATCAGTGACCAGGACAGAAGATGCTGGGAAGGCCGGTGCCCCCAGGTAGGGTTGCTTCTGCGGTTTTGGGAAGAGCAGCCGTGCAGGACTGCTCTGTCCTCCTCACGCTCTGCCCTCCTCATGCTTTCCCCTCCTGCCCAGTGCTGTTCGCCCAGCCCTGCAGCCCTCGGGAGCTGCCCTCCTCTTCCTCCGGCGCAGGAGAAGCAAGATAGTCCCGTCAGGTCCTCTGTGCCATTCAGGTGTCATCCTCTGGAAGCAGAGATCTGCCGCCCTGGTGCTGCGCTCCCCATGGATTCTGTAAAAACACGCTCTTAGAGAGTTGGCTAGGAAGCTCATCTCTAGTAATGTATTACTTTTTTTTTTAAAGTCAGCTCATTTGTAGGTGAATGATTTTAAATAAGCTTTTCTTGCTTCATTAAAACTATAATGAGAACCAGAAGAAAAGAAATTTCTCAAATAAGGGCAGGTGACGTGGGTGGATGTGGATTCCTTTTCCTATACAAAATGGAAAGCACGTGCATGCGGTATTCCATTTTTTTCTCTTAACTTTACTGTATATTCTTGTTCCTTCATAGGCGGGACCGCAGAGGATGTCAGGTAGAGAGTTTGGGCTCCATCCAAAATCTGAATGGATGGGGAGAAAAGGGAAATGGGAGAAAAGGCAGAGGAAGAGGAAGGAGAGGGCTACCATGAGAAAGTCACGTGGCTGTGTGCATGCAAGTGCCTGGATTGCGGGTTCTGTAAGCGTTTAGTCATTGAGAGCGTATAGCCCAATGCTTTTAAAGAGCCCTCCAAGAGGGCTGAGCGGAGCTAAGGGGAAATGTGTTGGAGCGTTGAATCTTCTTTAAATCTCGTCGTGCACTTCGGCTCTGCATGGCTGGCCCACTAATTATGTCTTTGGGCCGTTGCAGTGGTGAGGTACAGGAAGCACTGGGCACTGCTGATCTACAGCTGTTTTGAGAAAGACAAGTTTTAAGCTAAGCAATTCTTTCATCCTCGGTTGTTATTGACTGACAAGGACGATGGAAGCTAGAAGCATTTTTGTCCCGTTTTTTGAGTAGCGGTAGCTTTGTAGAGAGTCTTCACCCTCCCACACACTGGGAAAAGGCAGAGAACATGTAACTCAACCTGACACAGGGCTTGTTTGTATTGCAGAATGTGTCCTCTTGCATTAGTATGTAGATTAATCGAGAGCCAGTCTAGGAAACATCACGAATCTGCATGCTAAGTGTTGATGCTTTGTTATTTAATGAATACACCAAATAAAGTGGACCAAAGGGGTAAATGCAGTTAGCAGCCCCAAGAACCACAAAACACTGCTATATTACAGTGACAAAACACTTAGAAATGCAGGAAGCCTTGTCCCTGAATTCCTTATGCAGTTTGCTCCCTTGCATAGACAGGCTTTGTTTCTTGCTTGAAAGTTCATTTCAGTTCATTCTTCAATATAATGCAGCTTCTCATAGGCTCCTCAATAATAAATACATCAGAATAAAACTTTAATGAAAAAATAGACAGTGTTCTGATAGGAATTAAACCAAAGCATTTGCTTTCAAACTCAAATGGGGGAAATTTGGTGTTAAACTTTATTGTTCTATTAGCATTTTAATGAAGAGACTTCCCAGGCATTCCCTAAAGGTAAAGAAATGAGCTGTCTCTTAAAAGCTGTATTTTATTAAGAGATGCAACCCAAGATGCAATAATTGCATTCCTGGGTAAGGAAAAGGACGGTTTGGGCCAAGGCTGAAATTATAGTTAGCAAAGAAGTATACGTTTTCTGCTTTCACCTGCTAATAACATGTGATTTTCCATACACTAGCCATAGCCAGCCGAAGTGGGGCTTTATTCAGTGCGAGCATCTGCTGCTCATTGTTCAGTGTGAGCTGTCATGACTTTTTTCATGATTTTGAGTTTTATTTTCAAAGTTTCATTGTAAGTTTCTGTCCAGCCTGCCTTGATTGTAGCATATGCAGCCCTTCATTGTAGACCGGATTATGTTGCTTGTGAAGGAATTATTCAAGGTTTCATGACCTTAAAGATCTTAAAGTGTCAACTGCCCAGATGTCAGTGTGATGCTCCCTTCAGACAAAATGGCTTCAGCCCCAGGGCAGCGCTGGAGCTCTGGCCTGTGGAGCAGCCCCAGACTGCTGCTGCAGCGTCCCAGCAAAGGTCTCATCTGCCCAGCACGGAGAGGGCTGCTGCTGCCTGACGGTTACCAAGGTTGGATTAAGAGTGGTAATGCTGAGGTCAGGCTACCTTTCGCTGCGTACTCACTGCTTGCCCTAATGCGAATGTAATAGTTTTCACTTTGTGTGTGTGTGTGTCTTGTAATTGTTAATTATGTGTATTTTCTCTCACTATTAATTAAAAATTGGAATTAGTGGAACCAGATAATCGTAGAATGGTTTGGGTTGGAAGGGAGCTTAAAGATCATCTGGTTCCAACCCTCCTGCCATGGTCAGGGACACCTTCCACCAGACCAGGCTGCTCAAAGCCCCATCCAGCCCAGCCTTGAACACTGCCAGGGAGGGGGCAGCCACAGCTTCTCTGGGCAACCTGTTCCAGTGCCTCACCACCCTCATTATAAAGAATTTTTTCCTTATATCTAGTCTGAATCTACCCTCTTTCAGTTTAGAGCCATTACCCGTCGTCCTGTCAAACCATGCCCTTGTGAAAAGTCCCTCTCCATCCTTCCTGTAGGCCCCTTCAGGTACTGGAAGGCTGCTGTAAGGTCTCTACGGAGCCTTCTCTTCTCCAGGCTGAACAACCCCAACTCTCTCAGCCTTTCTTCACAGGAGGAGTGCTCCAGCCCTCGGATCGTTTGTTGTTGGCCCTCCTCTGGACCTGCTCCAAAAGGTCTTAAGTGACATAATGATGTCCCCTTTGAGACATTTGGGCTCTGATTCAGACCTGTGAACTCTGCTATTTATTTCACTGTGTCTACCTTGTACTGGATCAAGTTTTGATTTCAAAATAAGTTTGTTGATGGCTTGATTTTTTATATAGTTACATAAACTGAATGTCTATAGGACCGGCCAGTGCCATAGGATGGGCTTCTGTGCTCTGGGCACCTGTGCCACGTACTGAATGTTCCTGGAATAAGGTGAAAATGCTTGTCCTTGGGATGTGCAGCTCAAGTGTTCAGTAATCTCAGAATGAGCAAATATCATCCCTGATTATTTAGTCAAATTGGGTGAAAAAATACCCAGCAGAAGTAGGCATGCAGAGAGCTAGAACATACTAGCACTGAAAATGACTTTAAAATAATTCTCTCTTTCGAAATATTTATGTAAGAATTAGATTATCCTGCCTTCACATTTGCAGTCAGACTTTGCTGTCCTCTTTTTCAGTGCAAATTTATAACACTGTCCTTAAAAATAAGGCAAGTTCCTTGCGCTTTTGGCTGCAGTCGCTGTTTCGCTTCCGTCTAGTATGAATCTGCACTGCTGCCAATAGTGGAGGTCCCACTTTTGGACACTTATTCCTGCTGCCTTCTTGTGGCAGCACCAAATTTCCTACAGCCGCATAGTAAGGTGGATGGTAGGGCTCATCCAGCAGAAAATAAGCAGATGAAAACAAAATCCAAACTCCTGCCGTACTCGTAGCAACATGATGTTTTATGATGAGTTAAAGTGGTTGTCTGTGACACCTGTACACTGTGAAAATGTAGATCCATACCTGAGTCCTCATCTCTGCTTTTGAAAACTTAGTCATAATTCAAGGATTGGCATCGCATTCTCAAAGTAAATCCCAGATGACAAATTCCCTTCCCCAGAAAGTTGGCGATCTGAATTACAAAGTCAGTCAAAAAGCATGGGCGATTGGATGTAGTCAAAGACCATGTAAATACGTAGGTAACACTTGTGTAAACACAGGACCTTCTTATTTCGCTTTCTCTTTAATTTTAATAATACCTTGTTTTGAATTATAGGATGTATTTCCTTGTATGCAAGAGGTGAAAAGAGAGTGGATAGCTGTGGAAGACTAATCAAGAAAGCAGAGTATTAGCATCGCTTCAAAGGCAGGGAAAGGGTGACCAGGTATCTTAACTTGCAAAGACTTTTCTAGTCGTAATACACCAAGTGCAATGTTGTGCTGTTGTGAAGTTAAAGAAGGATATTTTGTTGAACAGGCAGAAATGGCAGTAGATAAATATGAAATGAGGACAGAGCTGTAGGACAGGCACCCCTCTAGCAATACAGCCTGGTAGCGCAGTAGGGGTGAAAGCAACATTTACAGCTCTAAGTGAATGCAAGAGGCGTGTTAAAAGTGTTTCTGGTTGAGGTGGAACAAACCTTAGAATCCAGACAAGGACCTAAAAGCCAGGTCAGGGTGAGAAGGATTTGAGCGTGATCTTGGCAACAGGACAAAAAGCACATGTAGATCTTCAGAACTGTTTTTGAAGTAGAAGGCAAGGGATGGAGGTGGAACGGAAGGCAGGACTTACGCTGTAACCAAGTATACAACTTTGTGGGGTGGGAAGATAAGAGCATTTATCAGTTGATAGATTGAATTGTAATTTTTTGGTAGAAGACAGCTCCTGTTCTTGGCAGCTGTGGAAGGTTTCACTTTTGTCTTCAGATGTTTAGTTTTCAGTATCTAGCTACTCCACGTCAAAGGTCGCCTGCATTTGGTTACCAGAGTGCATCCCTTCTAGAGGAATCCCAGGATCAGGAACTGGTTAATTCTCTGTTTAAGAGCGGAGCTAAGGATGAAATATTGTTTGGTGATTGCTAAATGCAAGCTCAAATCTCCCGTCCTTCTCCAGAGGGGGATTTGAGCAGGAGGCTCCTGCCAGAAGTCTGGCTAGCTGCGCAGGAGGAGTGGGGGACCCCTCTCTCCTTGCCTCTGTGCCTAATCCACTCCAGCAGAATAAAAAGCTCTGGTGGTGGCTGGGACGCAGCTCGCTGGTGCTTTGTAGGCTTGTGCGTGTTGTAAAGGGGTATGGGGCAGCTGAGGCTCCGTGCTGAGCTCAGGGAGGCAAGAGGAGCAGCCGTGAGGGGGACACCACAGCTCCTCTGAGCTTATGAAGAAGCGTCTGGGGCTTGCTGCTTCGAGCCGCTTTGTTCCTGAGACTCTTTGAGAGGGCTGCAGTAAGCCGTGAGAGAGGAGCCAACTTGTCTCCGGACAGTGCACCCCCAGCACAGGGGCTGGCTGAGCGAACAGGTTGGCAGCGGGCCGTAGGCTGCTAGGATACTGGTAGGCTGCGGGAACTGGTGAAAGCTTGCCGTAGCCTTACCATGGGATAGTTACACATTTTTTCTGTACTTTTCTGTGATTTAAGCCAGTGCTGTGTATGAAACAACAAGTGAATTAGAGTGCCGTCACAGCTCGGATACAGATTTTACTCTTTACTTTGGCTGATTAAGATTTCATCAACTTTTATAATTAGTTTTAATACAGTTTTTGGTAAAAAAGTCATCATCTGCTGTAGGGATTTGTTGCCACTCTTTGTGTGCAGAGTGATGGAAAAGAAGTGTTTGACAGCGGGGAGTGTCTGTGGAGTTTTCTGCACAACGATTTCAAACAACTTCTGTTGCTGTAACAGTTTAATTGGAAAAAAAAAATGTTTATCCTAGAATAGATTATACTTTGCGTGTGGCTTAAACCTTTAAAAGTACAGGCAGGGAAATTATATGTAGCGAGAGAGAATATTTAGACCACAGCTACATCTCCAGCAAACTAAAATACACAATAGCAAATCAGAACCTGTGAGGATTTGTGTTCAGGCCTGCTCAGCATGGTCTGCTTGGCTTTGGAAAAGGTATCTCACCTCTTCATGCCTCCATCTCCTTCTCCATGAAGTCTGAAGACAAAGTTTGTGGTTTGTAAAGCTCCCTGGTGCTTTTATGGGAATGGAAAAGTATTTCTAGCAGCGATGAGGTAGAAAGGGAGGCCTGGAAAGAAAGCTGGGCTTACCAGCAAGGGAGGGAAAGAATGAGCAGGACAGCAAATACCTGGGCGTAAGGGAAGTGCCGATGGGAGAGCAGGTGGGGTACAAGAGTGCAGTATGGGTGGTCCCTAGACCATGGTACGCACTGACCTGGGGAGAGCCCACGAACACGTTGCACGGCAGGTTCAGCTCCGGGGCTGGGAAGGCGCAGGGGCTGGCCATCTTCTGCTGGTGCTCTCTCCAAAGGAAGGAATCGCATCCCTGGGCTGCAAACATCACCTCCAGCATCTCTCACAGCTAAGGAAGCAAGAGGCACAGGGCGGTGTGACAGAAAAGAGGAGAGTGGAAGCAGATGGCATTAAGGGGCTGTAGGAAAGAGCTTTACAGAAGGACAAATGGAAGAAAAGGGGGGAAAAGGAGTAAAGAATAACACGGTCTCATCAAGCAAGTTAAACAAGCCTTTTTAATGTCACTTCCCCCTCTGAGCATCCTTAGACTAAACAGAACTGGAGAGGAAAAAGCTGTCTCAAAGATGAGATAGAAGGGAAATTGATGCTTTCTGTAGCTCGTGCAGTTCAAAGGAAATAGGAATTCTGGGTTAAAAATCAAATCTATTATGAGACAGATATTTACATTGATTTATCTGTAATTTACAGAAAATAATAAATTGGTGGTTTGCTTATTGCGTTTTGTGAAGATCGCGCACAACTGTTGGGCTAATGTAAAAATGCCATTTCAGTAATAATTATGGATATCTTGCTTCAGCCTCATTTAGAAACATGTAATTGAAGTGATAGATAGATAGATGTAGTGTTTATAAATAGTTTAGGTTTGCTAATGTAATAATGAGCCATTCTCTCTTTCTCTAGTTTTTCCCTTTCCTACGTTTTTTTGCTTCTGAAGCATTTTTTTTGTCCTTTCCCCTTCCCTGCTGCTGACCAAGAGCATTCCCAGGGCACGCTCTACCACACTTTTATGGTGTTATGCCCTCACTGCTGGGTGGGTGTCACGAGCGCGTAGAGGCTAAAGGGAGCAGATGTACCAAAACAATATGGAGTTGCAACAGGCTGGGGAAGACGTGGGTGGACGTGTGCTGCCTGCCTGGCGAGTGAGTGGGTAGGTGGGAGTGCAGCTGGGTGAGGGGCTCCTCGCTGTGGTGAACCAGCGGGAGGCGATGAAGGCCCTGGAGACAGAGGGGTGGGGGAGGCAGTGGAGTGTGTCATGGATCAGTAAAATCGGTGTAGCAAATCTTGATAGTGAAAAGAGTAGTGACAAATGGTGCAAGAGATGAGGAAGAAAGGGATAATGTGCATCATGTACGCGTAAGTACTAATGAAGTTCAGGGAAGGAGGAGGAACTAGGAATGGGAAACTATGGGTACAGCAGTGCTGTAATCTCCTGCAAACAAACCTCTTTGGACGGATGACTTTCCATGTGTAAGTTTTGCCACTCAGTTCATAGAATCATAGAATGGTTTGGGTTGGAAGGGACCTTAAAGATCATCTGGTTCCAACTCCCCTGCTGTGGGCAGGGACACCTTCCACTAGGTTGCTCAAAGCCTCAGCCAGCCTGGCCTTCAACACTTCCAGGGAGGGGGCGTCCACAACTGCTCTGGGCAACCTGTTCCATTGCGTCACCACCCTCACAGTAAAGATCTCCCTAGACATTAGAGAACTCCACTAGTTTTCGCACTTAAATAAGGGTAGATGAAAACAGGCCTGCCAGCTCTATGTTCCAAAAGAGTGTGTTGAGACCACCTAAAGGAAGAAGGCGTGATACAGGCTGGGGAGCTGCTGGGAAAGACTCCTTTGTAGGCCGTCCGCAGCATTACCTAAAGGGCTGTCTGGGCCTGTAATATCTGAAGAGTTTGTGTGGTTTAGGGTAGCTGATGTCTTTTTTTATTACATGCTGTAAGATCTGTCAAGCAAGCTCTTAGCTTCTAGCCTCCTGCTACTTTTAGTATCTGTCAGACAATGACCAGTAGTCAGGTAGCCATAACCTGTAGTATCATTACTGCATAAACATTCCTGAAAAATTTTTAGGGACTTCTGTCCAAAAAAATGGTTCACTGCTCTCATCAAATTCTGAAGGAGGAGTGCGTTGCCACTTCGTGATCTTTTGGCTTGTAAAAACTTTTTCCCCCTAGCATCTTTCATTGTGTTTTCTTGTGCATAGGCAGGTTAAGGTCTGAGTCGTTGTTACGTGATTTTATTTTAACTGAACAAATGTGAACAGTGTCCAAATATTAAACTGAAGGACAGAATGGAGCTGAACAAGCTTATAATGGCTGGAAACTAACACTTGTCTTTGTTAGTAGTGAAATGGTTGCAGGTGGAATCTGCGTGTGACAATGCGCTCCTTGTAGCAATGATGTCCCCCGTTATGTCTGTAAGGAGGGGGAAAAATCTTCTTCAGAAGTATGGACAAAGTACAAACAACGTAGTAGCACAGCATTGTCATTTTTGCTGTTGAAAGCACTTGTTAATATGACTTTTGCTCTCCTGTGTCATTGATGGGGAATGTTTTTAAATATCGGCAGTGGCTTAGATGCTTTATTTTGAACTGCAAAACTAATAACCTCTTGGACCTGCCAATGTCAAGCACTAGCTTAGAGGTCTGTTAGTGAAATCTTGAACCTGGGCTAACACAGAGAACGAGGCAGGCTCAGGGCAGTTGGTAAAAGTAGTGTCTCGTGTAGTAAATCTTATGAGGGAAAAAAAGGAAGTTCAAAAATATTTATTCTTCTTAATTACAAAATTGCTAATGAAAAACTAAGAGTCAATAAGATTTGCGTTGTTTTCTGTGATGTCTTTTTATGGGATTGGTTTCACCTGCAGGCTTATTGCTTAGTAACTGTATATAGACAAGCCAGGATCAGATCTCTGGTGCAGCCTCTTTCTGCTCTCACTGAAGTAAATGGTGAAGATTTCCACTGGTGTCACTGAAAGTGTGATTGAACCCGAATTGCCTTTTGAAAGCAGTGGCAAAGAAGAGGTGGTGGAAAGAGATCACTGTAGATTTTCTTAATGAGTACATAGCCTGTTTATGTGGAGTGGAACAAATAAAGTTGGGAGACAGGTCAGCATTTGAGATCCAAATAATCAGGTACGGTAAGTGTGGAAAGTATGACTGACTTTCCTCAGGCAGTGAAGAATATCCCCTTCTGTCTTTGCTTCAGAGCAGGCTGAATAGTTTTCCTAATGCATCAATTCCCCAGACCAAAATTATCAATGAGAGGTCATAGGTGGGAAGGGAGTATAAATAGAGCATTTAAAATGGGAGGAGACTGAAAATGTAAATTCCAGGGGCAGACGCCTGTCCATATGGATATTGTAGTGTTGGGGGCGGGGGGGGGAAGCTACCTTAGTGCTGCTGTGTGACTTGCCAGCTTGTAACCATGGCACCTCTGTATACCCCTGATGAAGTACGTATGCTTGAAAATCATAGCTCCGTGATGTGTGTGCTTTAGGGTTTTTGGTTTGTTTGGTTTGGGGTTTTTTGTTGGTTGGTTGGTTGTTGTTTGTTTTTTTTTAAACACCCAAGAAGGAAAATAGCTGTCCATCGCATCCCGCTTGTCTGGGTTATGTCCAAGCCCCTCTGTAACATAATGACAGACCTTTTATGTATAGTGTTATAGTTTCTTTCATTCTGTGAGCAGAGCTGGTTATTGAATTTCAGTGTCCACTAAAGCAATCTCCCAAAGCAGTTAAAATAAAACTCATTACAGTGTGTATGTGATACGGTATGTTTAGAATCCTGAGAATGTGCTGCAATAAACTTTCACTGTCTTTCCCTCTCCACAGCAGCAGATAACAAAATTTACATTTCCACTGTGCATAAGAAACTGAAAAGATGAATCCCTACAGACCAGAGCCTGAGGACCATTGTTTTTTGTCTGCTGAGAAGTAGTAGTTATTTATTTGTGAGAGAAATCCAGAAGTCACCTCCAAAGGTGAAATCTTCTGTATTTCTTGAAGGTGGAAATAAGCGTTCTGTGACTGACAAACAGCTGAGTTTTCTACAAACACGGCTTCTCCTCCCTCCCCAGCCCTGCTTTATTTTACCGCTTGGTTCTGCTAAGCAGCATGGAAATACCTTTGGCCTCTTTTCTCTGTTCCTGGGTTGCACTATCCTTCCCAGAGGCTGGTCCTATGTTTGTGTAAAGCCACTTATGCAGGCAGAGCTTGCCTAGTGAAATACGGCCGTGGCTGAGATAGCACAGGCCTCGTTAATACTTAACATTGAGTAAACAAGGCAGGTCATAGCCATTGTGATTACTTATGTCCAAATGTAGTGCGGCATCTATAGCTGACAAAGGTCAGGTGAAAAACAGGTCTGCTCTCTGCGAGAGGAGATTTGTTTTCTTTTTTTTCCTGCAAAATACACAGAAACATTAGATTCCCAAACTCTTGAGGGTTGGCTTTGTAGAATGTACTGCCTAATAGAGAGGCTCTGTGTACTAGTTACCGGTTAAAGTGAGAACCCCTGGTGCCACAGTCCGTTCTGGAGGCTGGGAACCAGAGGTATTTGGAAGGGATGGAAGAGGTAGGGGGATGGCTCCGTTTGATTTGCTTGGAATCTTGTTTTATTTTTACACTGCTGTTGCTTCTTCATGGGCCATCTATTTTCCCAGCGCGTGATAATCTTCTCCTTTGTTTTGTTACCTCATGGGTGAGGTTGCTGCACTTTGACATCACTTGCCTCCTAGAAATGTCAGCTTTTGTTGTCACACTTGCAGAGTTTGTGACAGCTGTTTGAAAGAGAACTTTGCAGAATAAATTAACAGCCACAGGAACTTAAAGTATGTGTAGTGAAGCACCTTGGCCTGGGTTATTTATTACTTGTTTCAGCACATTGAAAAACATACCTCTCTGGTGCTGTATGCATCTTGGCTTTCCATTAGAAATCCAGTCTCACTCAGTAGAATCCATTAAAAATACAAAGCAGCTGTTCCCCCTTCCATGCCTAACTATCCAAAAGAAACCAAGCGCCAATCCCACAACCAGTGACTTTGTCCTGGCTGTGGAGCAGACCAGCGAGAGAAGAAAACAACAGAGTCCCATCACCAAGGCCCCTTACAGAAATTATTCCTCTGTTACAAGCCTTCGCCTTCACAGAGTAGAAATTTGATGCATGTACAAGTATGGTGCTTGTGTTAGGGTGGCTCTAAGACCAGGCGGAGTTCATAAATTTAAAAAAGTGTAGTAACTTGAGGTCTGCCCTCAGGACCAGAGATCAGAAATACCAGAGACTCTGCCTGCGTATCTCTTCTGAGCTGCAGCACCTCACAGCATTTGCAGTCTTGATGGTAGTGTAGGACTCATCTGGCTGAGAGTGTCTCATTAATCTCAAAATGGCCTGGAGATGGATTGTATTGATGGTGTTGTATCCAAATGTAAGCTGTATAGCCACCAGACATGACTAGGAAAGTGCTCTTGTTGCTTATGTGTCAAAACAAGCCTCCAAAACAACTCGGATCCTCGCTAGATTTTCAAGTTGTAGACTTTACTAACAAATGGAGTGATGAGAAGGCTCCAGCTGGTCAGCTAACACAGGCTGCACATAACTAGTCTTCCCAATCGCCTCTGCCTAGTGCAGAGTGGGTATTGGCCACCTCACTTGCACCGGGCGTCAGTTTTGCCAAGTACTGAAATGGCGCCGTACGTTGTCGGCTGCTGACTGTGTATCAGAGGTGGAAAAATGTTCTTCATGTGAGTGTTTAGGACCTACTTTTGCAGGTATCTGGCTTCTGACTTGTAGGCCTGTTGAGGGAGAGGGTGCCTGCTAGTAAGTGCGCAGGATCTGGCCTCAGCCTAGCAACACTTCAGGATCCTTTGCGATAAAGGATGCTATGCATGATTGCTAAAAATTATTTGTTTGAGTTCTACATAAATACAGCTAAATCATCAGTGTGATCAGGAGGTGATCTGGGCTGGCTTGCGGGTTTTCAGAGAGCTGTTTTCTGTGCTTTCCGGCGTGGTTTAAAAAGTGTTCTCCAGCTCGCGGTTATGAGCATGATCTTCCAAATGCGAACGGAATCTAAATTGGCACAGAGCAACTTGTCAGAATCGGCACCCAGTCTGCAGCAGGAGCTCAGGGAGGGATGTGAACCGCCTTTGTTCTTTGCAGTGGGGGTGTTAACACTGAAGTTTATGATAATGTACTTGCCAGCATTGTTAATTATTCCACTGGAAGGAAGGAGCTGGAAAGTCTGCACAATTTGCTATCAGTAAGGGTCTTGTTTCGCCATTCCAGTTTGGCATCTCAAATAGGTGGTGTCTGGGAGAGTCTTGCTTTCTTGGAGGTGTGTGGGGGTGCGGGGGGGACTCTTTTCGGTCCCTGATTTGTGTCCTCCTCATTCCTCTTTGATACAAATAGGATTCTTCTGGAAACCTGGATAAGCAAGCTCTCAATGCTTATGATGCAAATAAAGAATTTATTTTTTTTTCCAGTGGATCCTCACAATTGTGGAGCTCGTTAACCTGAGTGGCTCAATTAGCCAAATGTTAACCTGCTGCCAATGCTGCTGCTACTGTCACTGTTGCCACTTCAAAAATGTTGTTTCATGCATATGCTTTAAAATGTGCCATTTCTGTTTATCTCTGGGGAAAGAGATCAAGCATATACATAAAAGATATAAATATGTATCATTGCAGTAATAACTGAGATAATACTGAGTAGTACCTGCCATAATACAAACTGTCAATAACTTGAACAACAGCACATTCCTGAGGTATCTGGAGTAAGAAACTTTGACTGTAGGGTGAGAGGGTTGCCGCAATTAGCAGAGTGAAATTCATGCACTTCTCTTTGTCATGGTGTTAATGAACATTTTAATTTTTATTTTAATATTTTCAAGCACATTTTGAAATGGCTGTATAGAGGTCTGGATTAAAACTTGTTGGTTTCACTCATTTTGTCTGTGTCATGTGTTCCCATTCAGATCCTTAGCTGAGATGTTACGCCTTGTTTGCATTATGGAGCCCATGCTCCGGACAGCGTAGTTGTGTCTTGGTTCGGAGGAACAGGCAGTCATAAAGCAAAGCCTTGAGCTTGGGCGTAGTGCATGACTGCAGACTGATTGTGAGCGTTTACATTTATATGGGGTCTGATCAAAATAGGCCTTTCTTTTATCCGTTTTCACAACATGGTCTTAATTATGGGGGTCTTGGAAATTATCACTGTTGGGTAACTGCCTGAAGCATTAATTTCTTTATTTTATCCAGTGAAGCTGTAAAATGAGCATATTCAGACAAACTAGCTTGTGTTTCAGGTTTCAGAAGACATGCTGCATAAATTTGGGTGTTTGACATGTGGTTTCTCCATACCTGACCAACACGGCAGAATGCATATGGTTTGTTTGGATTAGCTTTTCCTCTCTTTTTTTAGAAGAATAAATAAAGCTACCCCCTTTTTGTACCTCGGGACTGTTCTGTGTCACCAGCCCTGCCCAAGTGTTCCAGGATCTCTCTCAACGTAAGCTTTTGTTTTAGAAAGTAAAATAAAAACACGAAAGAAAGTTTATATTCCTTTGGATACAAAATAACAATCCAAATGTCGATTGGTACACAGACTGATTTTTTCCCGGATACTCAGCATGCGCCTTCACAAGTAGAAGTCATACTGCATACAACACCGTACTGTATAAAATGAAGCTCTGGAGGACAGAGAAAGATGGTTTGCTGTAAAAGTTGTTGTCTGTTTACGTGCGTCTGACTCTAGACATGGGGTGGTGGGTGAGTTTCCGCTTTGGCTTACTTCTACTTTATTGAAGCTTCACCAGCTCTTCTGAAGCCTGACTCTGCTCCTGTTGTTTCCTGTGGGGAAAGACAAAGTGTGATGGCATTTGATGTGGCCAGCAAGCTTACTCTCATTTTTTCAGATAGGCAAAGCAGAGTATCTGAGAGACTTGCCCAAGGGAGCGCACTGTCAGTTAGTTTGAGAAGTAAAAAGAATTGAGACGCTTTTGCTCTGGGAAGTTGTACTGACATGGAAAAATAGATTCAAAATCAAGGAAGGAAGTGATGTTCTGCGCACATGACAGGGTGGAAGCCCCAGAGAAGAAAGCCTTTGCGATGGAGGGTGATACAGGTGATATCTTAGTGGGTGTAATTCTGTCTCCTGTCCTCTGTGTAAGCCGGAAGGCCATGTCAAATAATCCAGGGACTTTGAAAGGGAAAGAGAAGCGTCTCGCTCCTCGGCTGTGAAGCCTGAGCCCTGCTTGCGGCAGCAGAGCCAGCAGCTGTGTGTGCCACGCAGCCAGGAACGTCAGCCCAGAGCGAGAATCCAAAGGATGCAGTATTTGTCTCCATACCAGCCGAACATGTAGGCAAACCCCGTTTCTTCGTGTTAACCTACTGCAGTGTGTGCCATGGCGACGATCGAGTGCAGCCAGCCAGCCCAAGTGTTACGTGGTACCAGCCACAAGCGGCAGGGCCTGGCGCTGCGAGTCGAAGCCAGGCAGCGAGGGAAAGGCAAAGCTACCCTTTGTCCTTTTGATTTCCAAGTCTGCACTGGTCTCAGCTGTAAGAAGCATTTTTAATTCTGAGTTGTCCCCCTCTCTCTTCACCTTACGTTCTTGATGTGAGCTCTTGCTAACCACTTAGCTGGCAAGAGGATGGGGGAAACAGCAGCACATTGGGGGTTAAGGCTTTCCATTGCTTCCTCGCTCCAGCCATGCCACTATGCAGAGCAGTACATGTGGAACAGCCTGCTGGCTGCTAATCTCCGTTTGTTCTTTTTTACAAGGCATGTCATTTAAATTTACCTCCATCCCACACAAACCAGGTCCTAGTATTATCGCACTGCATTATTATTGAAAATTATTTGCATTAGCAATGCTTTACCTTAAACAAAGGGTAAAAAAGACTTCTGTGATATGTCAAAGCAAGGCACTTCATGTCAGCCTTCCTTGTCTACTTCTTTTGCAGTGGATCTCTTACTTGGGTCCTTTATCGCACGTATAAAGGGCAGCAGCAGTGGGATGGACTCCTGTGTGCTCAGCAGTGACTCAGACCTTTGTGTGAGCTGGTGCAGTCACAGTGGCAAACAAGGACGGAGTGAAACCTTGTTTCTGACTTGACTTGGTCCTGTGGGGTTTTTTTCCAGTCTCAAGTAATCTGTTTTGTGGGGCAGGATGGAATATAACAGTTTAATTACAGTGAAACTGGTAATGTCACACTGTCTTACCTTCCCTTCAACTCTGCTCAAACTTGATATAGGATACAGGTCTCATTTATTTTTTCCACATTTATAAGTTGAAAGAAACGAGCTGGGGATTTCTTGCTATGTACTTCTCTCGATTTTGCTGGCTGAAGTCCAGAGGACGTGCTGACCTCCGAAACGCTCGCTGTGTATCATGTGTCCCCAGAGGAATGGGACAAGCGGGCAGTGCCTGGCCGCAGCACTGCTCTCTGTGCGGGCTGTAGCTCCCGTTATCTGCTGGAACCGCTCTGAAGGGCCACCGGCTGCTGGCTGGGACATGAGGAGCCACTGGGGGCAGGTACTGCTCTCCCTGGGGCAGCTCAGCGAGGACTGAGGCTCTGTGAGGACTGGCGTCAGGTGAAATCTGGAAGAAGGTTGTCCGTGGTGTTTTGCACAGCTTCCTGCCCCACACCAGCCCTGTTGCAACGTGCTGCCTCTGAAATGGTGCTGTTTGGTGCCGGAGCTCTGCCCCGTGCCTTGGGGCATGCCCTCAGCACTGGGCACAGCTTGGCTCTTGCCTGCGTTTCGGTGAAGAGAGCCAGGGTGCTGGTCACCTGTGGGATCCCAGGCCGAGTCAGTCGAACAGGGTTCATTTCTGTATGTTTTGCAGTGCTTCTCCACTCGTTCACACTCCGCCTTGCCTTACACTTTATCTCACCTCATACTGATAGAGTTATTTGTCTAACCAGTTTAAAAATGAGTAAAGAAGATAGTGCTTTGTATTTTGTGAACAAAGATGGTGAGAGATGTCTATAGCAGAGCTCTGGATGTTGCATATAGCAAAGTAAAATCAAGGCAGGCAAATGTCCACCTCTCCCCTCAAACTTAGATTATGAATTGAGCTAAAGAAAATTAGTTTATTCCATGTCTGGTGGACAGCTCTGATTTGTTGTAAGGCTGTGCACAGAAACATTGTAGCTAAGAGCATGCCAGGCTTTATTTGCTGGTTGGTTGGATATTTATGTCAGGTTGCCAGGCGAATTCATATACCGCGATGCTGCAGGCAAGGTCTTGGGGGTGGGGGGGGCGGGTAAACATCTGAGACAGATCTAAAGGTGTAGGAAGAGGTTTGCAGGAAAAGAATGAGGAGCTGGGTTTGCAAGTTGTAAAACTTTCATCTGTTTTTTTCTGCTGTCACTGCCGCAGACACAGGGCTAAACCGTTCTGCAGCACTGCCAGGTTATAGCATCTGTGCGGTTCTGCACCCTTGTGCCATGAGCAGGCAACATCTGATGGAAAACTTCGCAAACTGCTCAGTCCCTGTGACGAGATTTGAGTTTGTGTCACTGCTTGGACATTTGCATGTTTATGGAGTCCTGCATACTGAAAACCTGTAATAATTTCAGTCAGAGTCTCTTCTGCCAGCGCAAACCACAAAAAGTCATTAAATAGACAATATATCCATCTGTAGTCTATGCAAGGGTTCCCTTTCTCACCCTCAGCTGCCTTCTTTCTACAGCCTGTGGGTTACTCACCAGGTTCAGACCTGCAGTTTATGATACAGGACGATATTCTAATCACCATTTGAGTGCCTGGGAAGAGCTGGAGCCTCCCTCTGTGTCTGTAAGTGCATGCTGTGATTTACTGGAAGACAAAGTGTGTAAGCCAAAGCAGTAATGTTCTGAAACAGAAGTTAAATCAGGAAACAGAAATAAAGGCCAATATCAATCTTTTATATATTTAGTTACCAACAACATCTCCTTTGTCAGCAGCACATGTAAGAACCACAAAATAGAGTTGTCCCTTCTTTTTAGTTACTGTATATGCCAGGGCATTCTGTTCTTGTATACGCTCTCAGAAATAGCTGAAATGATTATAAATGTGTTTCAGCAAACAGCAGCTTTTTTTGTAGCAAATGTAATTGCTAGATAAACTTGGGGGTTGAAAATGCTGAGGTTTAGCACTTCACTGGACAAGCTGTACACGTTTTTGAGACAACCAGCATATGGGAGACTGTCAGCAAGCCACTATCGGAGACATTTGAGACTCACAGGAATGGAGACTTCTGAAAGGGAAATCGTCTTAGGTAATCACAGCCTTAGCACATCAGGGAAAGCATGTTCTCCAGTTATTGCTCTTTCGTCATTTCTCAGACTTGGTTGGAAATCAGCTTGGTTTCATTCTCCTTTGATTAAGACATTAGAAATTTGTATTTTTCTATCTATCATTACTTTTGTTTGTCTTTTGGAGGGAGGCTATAGGAGTGTATTTGAAAGGTGGACTATGAGTGATTCATGTTTCTCTAAGTGTGTGAGAAACAATCTTTACGTTTTGTTAAAAGTTGTGAAATGCGAGAAAGTTGGATCTCTGTAGCTACTGAACAGATCCTCACAGGCAGGTATATAGAGTTAGTTTGCTTTCAGCAGAAATAAAGCGGTTGTTTCTTGTGTGGGAAGATTAGAAGGGCGGGAATTTTTACTCAAATTCTGGAAAGAGCCAGCCCAGGAGAGAGGTAGCTCCCAGTTTATTTATGGAAGCTCATAATGAAATGGTAGATAACAAGCTAGCATGATGTACAATCTGGAGGGATGAACCTGTACTTGAGAGTTGACAACACTACTCTTAAAAATATTTACTGCTGCAATTTAAGTAGAGAGTACCAAGAGAAGCAATGTTTTATTTCTGTCAGTTGGCCTTCACTATAACATAAACCCAAGTAATTTAAATAGTAAAGGTTCCAGTAACTATCACGCGCATTAATATTCGACTTAGCGCACACCCAGGCAGTGCCTAAGTGTTCTTCGTTTGCCCTGGTGGGAGGCTGGGCACATGTAGCCCCTGCACTGCCATTGTCTTTTTCTTTCCTGCAACTCCGAGCAGTAACCACAGTCCACCCTGTGGGTATCTGGTGACGATGTCACTGCTTATGTTCATTAACAAACCCGGTAGGTTAGAAGCAGGATTGTTCTGTATCCGGAAAAGATGCTTTCTGTTATCTTCATTCTGTAACATATGCAAATACCCAGATGTATTTCTGAGAAGGAGCAGGTTTGTCTTGGGGCAGTAATTGGACTGCAATTACTCAAATAACCGTTATATGCCTTTCTTCATATGAAAGGCAAGGTTTATATGTATGAAAGACAGTATGAACAAGATCTCGTACTCAGACTCTGGTACTTGGAGCATCCATTGAAACCTGAAGGTCCTGATGCAATTTGTACCCAAGTGTTGTTCAGCTAAAAGTTCTGTCAATGAAGTTAACAGATCTGCATGGTAAAGGGCAAAACTTACCTTTGAAGGCCTCTTTTTCTTTTTCTTTTCCTTCATGTTGAAGATAGTGGTAAGATTCTTCACTGGAAACAGTGTCTCCTTCATTTTAAGCTGCTGATAAAATAAAATTGTATTTTTCTTGTGACTTGGAAGAGGGCATTGGCAAAATTGTACATATTAGTTGCTTTTAATGACTCTTAATGTTCTCTGACATTCTTTCCTTTTCCTCATGCTTCCTCATTACTAAGGGCTAAACAAAATATTCTGCCTTATAGACAGAGCTTCAGATCCTGCAGTTTTTCTTTTGCAAGGAGACTTGCTTTGTAGCTGCTTGGCGTAGGGTCTTATTAGTTAATCACAAAGACGTTTGCTTTACTTGGATCCATTTGAGCGCGGAACAGAACAAAGAGCAAGCAGTCACTGTGGGCCAGGATCAAGAACTGGAGAAATGAAAAGTTGTGCTGTTCCCCAGATCCAGGTGAAAGCATGGTCAGAGACCAAGCAAAAGCCCGAGGCAAGGTATTATCTGCTGGTAGGTCCAAGCGCCAGGAAGCCAGGGAGTCCACGTGGGGAGGAGATGGAGACAGGGACAGGCAGCAGGGAGGGCACCCAGCGTGCCACTGCAGTAGGAACAAGACAGTCCCTTGCATTAGATGCCCAGCTGAGCCGGGCGCTCAGACACAGCATCTGCCACGATGGTTTGTAAGCAGATAGCTGCCAGCAGCGCTGCAGTCTGCGTGCAGCCTGGCAGAGCATAAGGGGCTGAAAGTAAGCTTCTGCTGTATAACCTCCATTTTGAAACAATGTGTGCGTGGCGAAACGCGGAGTATTCTATAGTCTTAGATCCTGTACATCTGACCGCGGAGTTTGGGGTTGCTTACTAAAATTATCTGAGATTTTAAATTTTTTTTTTACCATTATTTTTTGAAATGCTTTTCAGGAGGAGATATTAGAAACCAAGAGCTGACCACTTAAATTTTAGAATATGAAGCTATGTCTTTCCATGTGGTTTTCCAGCACTAGTGCAGTAACACACCAGGTCTAATTTCTAAGCTACTGCCTCAGTTTTAAATGCTGAGATCAGTGCTCTCTCACCCTCTTGCTTCCCAGATCACCAAAGGATTTATTAAAACTGTAGCTACCTCCTTAGCTTCTTCGAGTCTGTTCTTCTTGTCACAGTTCTGCTTAATATGTTGGCATTATTAAAAATCTAATCAAGCTTGCTACTCAGTGTGACTGCAGTTACCTCAGTCTGGTTTACAGCTTTTGCTCTCTGTCCTCTCTCACAAGTGGGAGCTTAGCAATCATAAAGAACAAAACTCTCGCAGGAGCATGTACTGGAAAAAAGCCATCAGATGAAAATGCCTTGGAGTTTCAGCAAGGCGGTGACTCTGCAACTTCAGAAAAAAGGACAAGGTGAACCAATCTTAATTTGTTTTTTTTAGGGAAGACAAAAATCTCTTCTGGATACTCCTTTTTTCAGATCAGTAAGACCTTTTGTCAGGCTGCACCCCTTTGTTTCTACATACACATGCAAAGAAATTCCTAGGAGTCTCCCTGAATGAAGCACTGGTCTTGGAGAGGGATGCCTGGTATTTATTTAATTAAAAGTGGGGTTGGAGCAAATTCCATTGTAGTTTAGGTAAAGGACAGATCCATCATGTGTGGAGGAGAAAAACTTAGCAAAACATTCCAAAACAAATAACCCTGCAGTCACGCTTACGTAGGGACCTTATTTTGTATCCCCTCTGCTAGTCTATTCTAGCAGAGCTTTCCAAGGGACAGAGATGGAAGGATCTTCCCACCACAGTACTGAAGGGGCTGCCAGGCAGCTGCATAAAGTTACTTAAAATCCATTGCAGAAAAACCTTTTCCTTTAAAAAAAAACAGTAAAGGCATGTGACTTGTGTAATTTTACAGCTGAAGTATCAGGAGGTACAGGTTTGTGTTCAGAGATCATTGCAGCACAAGCAGAGGCTATCTTAAGGGCAAAGCCACCTCCTAGGCAAATGTATCTGAGAAGTTAATGCAAAAGGCCCCCATTTAACCCTAGAGTTCAAACTGTTCTTTGCAGATATTTTAAGCAATGGCCGAAGGTTAGGTGTGAATTCAGCCCCTCCTTGCATTAAGGCAGGCAAATTTACTGCATTTTGAATTTATCTCCATCCCAGGACTCCTGTGAGGCCTGTTCCCTCATCCTTGTCCTGTCTGGTGTCAGAGGGGTTGCGGAAATTCGTGTTACTTTATCATTTATCCTGCCATAGAGTAAAGCTCAGAGGGAACGTCTTGTTTTGAGTTGCTATGAACAAATGCCATACCGCTCCTTGGGGCATCTGCCTCAAGGTGGGAAAAGTTCTTGCAGAATGGAAAAGTGATTTGAAGATGAACTGTTAGGATTTAATTCCTCAAGTAAAGTTCTGTAGCAGAAAATCAGTGGAAAAATCATCCGCTCCTGGGTTGCTGGTTTTGTTTCCTCTGTAGCCCTCAGAGAGGGATCTGGTCATTGTTCTCTTTGGTTTGTCCAGTTTGGACTGTTCAGACCACCGGTGAGCTGGGCGATGTTTGGAAATGGGTTCTTAGGAAAGGGGACGGCAGGGAGTGATCCCCCGGGCTTTAGGTAGCCATCAGCAGGTCGTGGCCGCGCGAGCGACAGGAACGCTGCCTGTGCTTGCCGCTTGCGTTTGAAGTTTGAGGCGTGTTTAATGGCCACCTCTTGCCACCCAGAGCAAGCAATGTGATCTGTCTGGTTTGCTTGGTTTATTGTTGGTAATTGAATTTAGTTAGAGCAACACTGCATCTCTGCTGCAAAGTTAAGCAGTAGCTTCTGTTTTAATCCCATGGTACCAGCACTCGTCTCTCAGCCTTCATTGTTCCCTTGTGAGTACCGGGTGTTCTTTGTTCTGCAGTTGCTTTCTTGTCTCGCAGGGCTACTATTTTCATTCACTTTCTAGTTTCTTTCTCTCCCTTTCTTCTGTCTGTCTCCCTCCAAATCTGTGTTAGGTGATGCATATGTGCAGAAGGGGCTGTTTCTAATGAGCTCCTAGGCAGGGAGAAGGCAAGATAGATCACTTTTAAAATTGAAAGAGAAGGGTGGGGGTGGGAGTTTACGCTGAGGGGCACTGTATTTTTTAATAGATTCTTATTTAATTAAGAACACTTCTGGAGGGATGAGGGATGATGGTGTCTTTAGTAACACGTTAGAGAACAGCAGAATAGTTGTTTAGATATTTTTCCCAAAGAATTCTGGGATTTTTGTCTTTGAGAACTGCCTTTGTGCTTTTACTTTACGTGCTATGGTTAATAAAGGAAAGAACACAACCATAAACCCGTTGTGAAGTACCTGTGTTGTCTGAAATGCATTGAAATGAGCTCTTTTTGACACACATGTGAAGTCTGATGGCTGTCTGAGTAGGCACTAAAAATGGGGAGGAGGTTCCAGGCTTAGACTGACCTTTATTCGATCAGATTGACTCCCTTTAATAAAGATAAAGTATTTTTAGTTAAAAATTCACAAATTGAAAAGAAGTATCACCTGAAATTAAGAAGAATTGTCACTATAGTGCATGCAGCCGAAATACCAGTTAATAAGTCTTTTAGCACAGGTCATGATGTAGGAAAGAAATTGATCAAACCCGGGGGGACCCTGATCCCACCTAAGTTAGTTATGGGACTGGTTTGGTGTCATTAGTGCCAGGAGTTCATCCTCAGTGTCTAGCGTGATTTTGCGGGGTGAGTAGTTAGAAAAGGTCCTTTTGTCTGTGTGCCACTCAGAAGTCAGTAAGATGAAGTGAGACTTCACTGTACCCATCCAGAAAATGGTTAAAGTCATGTTTGCAGCTCTGGGTACGTTGCATAGCCTTAGTGGTGGAGGCAAGGTTGTTGCAAGAGTAAAGTATCAGCAAAGGCCTGAAAAGGAACTGCTTAAATTTCCAGAAGAAACAGCCAAGCGCTCGGGACACTCTTGTCTTATGCCATGGGTGTGCAGTGTACTGAGATGGACCAAGCAGGCTGTTTTTATGCTATCTTGTATTTCATACACACAATTCTGGGTGTCTCTAGCATAAGTTTGGGCATGGTAAAGAGGAGGAAGGTTGGCTTATGGTTCACGTAATCTTTATCCAAAATATCCCATTCCCAAACGTTTTCCAATCCATTAGATAGCAGAACGACTTCTCCCTCCAGCCTTTGCAAATGCAAGAAATTCTGAGCCATGTTCAGAGCCAGCATATGTGAGCTCAAGGTAGGGGTAGGAGCTGCAGAGAGCTGCGGTGAGTTACAAAGAGTTTAACCCATAGCTCTCGCTAACCCTTGCAGGAGGTGAGCGGCCCCCCCAGTCTGCGCTGGCACTGCTCCTGTGAGTGCTCCTGTATCCCCTCCAGTCACAAATCAGCTGGCTGCAGTTAAACCGAATTAAGTGCTTGGCATTTACTAAGCACAAGTGGTTTTAACTGAAGAAGGTTAGGGAGCTCTCAGACGAGGGGCGGTTTGCAGATCTGGTGGTGCCGGAGGGGATGTCAGCTAGCTGGTACCTTGCTGAGCCCGGCCATGCTTGGATGCCGTGTTTTCCAGGACTGAGCTATGGAGTTTGAGGTTGAGAGTTTCGGTGGCATCACATCAGTTTGGAAGCTAGGCACAGTGGTTGGACCTACTTCTTTTTATCTGCCCTGTGTCCTCACTATCAACTGTGATTTTGCCATTTACACTATCTTGTTTTCTCTTGTTAAAAATAAGAACAAAATCTTCCCACTCTCCATTGCTGCTGTGTTAAATGTCAGTGTAAACCAAGAGAGAGCGTTTGAGAGTGGCAGCGAGAATGCCTGTTGCAAAATACCGTCTGATCCCTTCCCAGCCTAATGGCACAAAACGGGCCAGTTACTTGTGATGTTGGCCTCAGAACAGGATGGGTAAGCAGATGCAGTTCATGTAAAATATATGGGAGTTCCTCATAATCACTTTAGAAAAACAGGAGTTTGTTTATTTTTGAAGCAATGTTATTAGCTACAGGTCCCATTGTATCCTAGCAATTTAGCTGTGTCAAAGATATGATTAAGCTGCAGCTACGGACCCAAGTAAAACTGCCAGATCACATTCCTAATATGATTTGTGTTTGTATAGCAGCCATTTCCAGCTTTTTCTACATAAGGGTCTGCTGCAGATTTGGTTTTCTTTTCTCACTCCTTCTCATTGGAGGGACACAGGGGATTATGAATTGGTAGTTAAAATTCATATTAGTTGGGATTTAGGAATTAAGAAGTAATTTTGACTCTGTGCATTAGTGTTTGGGCCATGGTTGATGGCAAACCAGAGTTGGGGCCAGAAGTGTTCTGATTTCTTACGAGCTTGGGTTTTCAGGGCTTTGGCTGTGCGTGTGACTGAATTGGCATGTACAGTATCTGCACTCCATATAAGCCCCATGCATGAAAAATGGTCTTTCAAAGATGTCTCCACTGAATGTGTTGATATGTAGTTTAAGGGAGGATTTTTCAGAAGCACACAAGGTGGGAGGGGCCTTCTTTCCTCTTTTTTTTTCAGTGGAACTGAGGTCATAACCAGTGTGCATTCCCAGATGTCTCAAAAGGATCCCAGTCCTGTCTGGGATCAAAATGTTCTCTCTGTCTAATATTTAAGCAGCTTTTTAATTTTTACTATTTTCGTTAAAATTTTTTTCTACCGTTTGTAGCTTAAGTACCCTAGTCCAGATCCTCTAAGTGGAGCAGAAACTAGGTCCGAGGACAAGAGCAGTCCATCCAGATCATTTTTCTAGGACGAATAATACTTGCTTTTGAGCCATATCCCTTTAAGCCTCTCAGCCTTATGCTTGCTGCTTTATCAAGAAGCTGGTTTTATGATTTGCATTCCTGATCGTGAAGAATTGTGTGATTTTTATTTAGCAGATTGAGAGATGTCACAAAGAAAAAAATGTGAGCAGGCATTACTTAGCCACATGTTTCATTTCCTTCAGTCTTGCAAGTGCTAAATTCTGGTTTTAATTTCATTATTAAGTTACAGGACCGGGTAAAGATCTGGCTGCATCCCAAAACGCCCTCTTGAAAAATACCTCTTAAGTTGCAGCTATGCCAAGTAACCTGCTGCAGACAGAGGTCTCAAGATATCACTGGTAGCAAACAGTAATTGCTCGTTTGCAAGGACAGGTTAGTATCTCTCTGACAGATTCCTTGGGCAATGCAGACAGGCGCGCGTGTGTGTGCTGTTTGCACTCTCAGCCTCAACCTACTGCAGTGAGGTGGACGAAGCATGCAGTCAGATCTGTGACTTGGGCAACACTTCAGAGGAACCACGCCTGGAACTGGCTTGGCTCTTGGCTGATCCTACCTTAATAATGACCCATGCAGACACTGCTTGATGAACTGGCCATTTTGGCCTCCTGCGCAGATTCAGGCAGCACAGGACTGCCCCAGCGTGTGCCTTAGCTGCTGTCGGGCTCCGGAGTCTCGGAGCAGCTAGAGACCAGCCTGAGCAGGGTAATGTGTGGCTCAGGAATACTGGCCTTATCTAAAACATTCTTTAAAGCGCTCCTGGCCATGTAAGAAGAGAAATAGCTTCCTAATTTCTGGTTTTGATTGCTTTGGTGTTTCTCCTTGTTGGGAATGAGAGAAGGCTGTGCATTCTGGCAGGGCGTACATCACTGCAGGTGGCATACTACTCCGATTGAGATGAACCTCAGCCAAGGCTGTAAATTTTAAATGTAGGAAGTTTTCATCTTCAGTTCAGAAGTGCCACGCGGTTATGCCAAAACTACAGGCACTTTGCAAGCAACAGCTCACAAGTGTTCACATGAACGCCTTTACTTTTTGTACAAATATACAGTAAAATCACAATTGAAATGCAGGATGGGGGCATTGGTAGATGCAAATACTGCTGCCTGAAGGTTTCCATTGATGGAATATTGTGAGTACCTGAGCTCTGTTTGTCCTGGCTAAGAGTAAGCTGAAGAGCTGTGAGAGTTGTGCTGAAAACATAAATGGCTGCAAAAGGTAAATGTAGAAACTGCAGGAATCTTGGCCAGTGGGTGCAAATGAGAGAAGCAGGGCAAGTAATGAAGCTGTGAAACTTCACCATAGGCTGCAATAACGGGTGACAGTGTAAATCGGAGAAGCTGTGCAAATTCTTAGGGGGGAGGACCATGTCAAGCTATGAAGGTCTGGATACCTTTTTCAGGCCCGCAAGTGCCTGAGCCTCTGGCTGATTGTGGGAAGCTGGGTAAGGGTGTACAAGGGGAAGGCATCCTCTGGATTTGCCTTGCTTCTTGCAGTCTTTAAACATGCACTTCTGGGCACTGTCAGAGAAAGTATACCAGGCTAAGTGGATCTGTGGTCTAGTATAATGGGGCAGTGCTTATATAAAGCCTAAGAAAAGATATTTTGAATCATTTTCTTTAATTTCTGTAAAAAAAGGTCGGTGAGACAGTGTCTTGAGAGAGCACACAGGCTAAATGTACTGCTGTCAGTCAGTATGCAGTTCACAGTGGCTCAGGTTAGATATGAGCATTGTGTTTATCTTCACTGGAAAGGACACAGTGGATAATTCTCAAGTGCCGTAGCCACTTGATCTTCTCACTTGCAAAGATAAAATGTTGTAGCAAGGCTTAGCTACCCCGCATTGTGTGTGTGCGTGCCTGTGCATACACACAGGGTTTGGCTGAACAGCTCGTACTAACCTGTACAGACCCTGACCCAAAGTGCCATCCTCCTTTTACGGATGTAAAAATTTTACAGAAGTTGGCTTACATTTTCACTGGGTGGTGCTCACCTGGGCAGCACGCCCAAGTACAGCCCGCTGCCTGCCATCATGTTCCTTCACCACCATCAGTTCATGCCACCCAGCCGAAAGCCTGTCACTAAACCGTGAAGGTCAGTGTGCTTCAGTCCTGGAGTACCAGTGAAGGAACTGCTTTCAAAGGAGCTCACTACCAAGCTGTGCTGTTTCTCTGAGATACTTGTAGTAGTCTAGGTTGAGAAGGACTGTCCTCCTTTCAGTAAGAGCCCTTCAGAAGTTAAAACACGATGCTATCATCGTTGTCTGGCAGCAGTTAGCCCTCCCACTCCGTTGTGTCCTGTTTGGAGCCCAGAGAAGGTGAGTCTGAAGCCAAGGTGCTGCCCTGAAAGCTTCTTGACACCACCTCCTCGGCAGCAGGAATGTGTGAATTAGCTGGCATGGGGAGGAGAGGGTTGGTCTGGGCATGGGGCCTCCTGAAGGCAATCGCCGTCCCTCCTCCATGGGGTGGGTCGAGGGAAGGGGAGAAGAGCCAGCCCGCTGCTGCATGTGCCCTCGCTGGCTCAGGGCATGCAGGCTGTACCTCTCGGCACTTGTGGGGTCAATCTAGTTGCCTCTCCTAACCCTTCTCAGCGAGTACGTCCTGCATTTAGCTTCGAAAAACAAACATGAGCTTCCAGAGTCAGATGTGGATGCCAGCAAAAGCAGTCACTATAGAATCCCCAAACCATTACAGGATTCTGGTTTAAATTCACTTCCTTTAGTTTGTTTCCTTTATGCTTTGCAGAGTTTTATAGACATGAGTACCTGCAGAATCTGAAGACAAAAAGCAATCTCATTTTCAGAAATATTGAAGTCATATCACTGCTTCTTTCTAATTTGTTTTTCAAATGAATAATTCCCATGGCGACCAGGAGAAATGAAATGGCAAGAAGGGATTGGGTGCTAGTGGTAAAGTGGACCTACCCAAAGCTACTGTGTATCAACTGTATTTTCAAAACTATCAATTGTAATTTTCAGATCCCTCAGACCATGTGAGTTATTTTTGACAGATTCTGCCGACTGCATCCTTTGACATCTGAGAATGAGGACAGTCTGACAGTAGCTTTTGAAAGAACATTTATCCTCATCAGTAAGATAAAGCTGTCAAAGGAATTCAGAAACATCCATGGAAATAAATAATAATTCAGTATGCAAAACTAGTTTTCTAGTCCCAGAAAAAAGGTAAGAGAGGCAGGTATCTGAGAGCAGCTTTTGAGCATTCAGATGAATGAGGGAAGGGAGAATTGGAATGATACGGTAAATTAAATATTCTGGACGACTTAACCGATAGGAATTATTTTACTTCTGAAATGTTGCTCAAAATTCTGATTTATCAAGGATAATCTCTTTGTGGCATTCCAAGCACTTATGTATGCATCTTAGGTATCTGATGCCTAAGACTGTGCAGAAAACACTGATGTTTCTGACACTGTATTTTAGCTGGGTATGTGGAGTAGCCAGGAGAATGAGTAGACTGAGTGCATTACAGAAAATAATTAGTTTATTGCATTTTTTGAGAGCTGAATTGTAGAAGGAAATGCAATAACAAGTTACTAGTAATTGCCTCAAAGCAGCCCTTGGATGGAATAGAAGGGAATAACAAGAATAATTTAATGCATTGGCATTAGCGAGTTGCATTAAAGTAGCTACCTCTCTGGGGTGCTTGCAGAAGTTTGTGGCCAGCGGGCTCGCTGGGAAATCATTCTAGCTTGCAGAATACAAACCTCGTTGGTTTAATGTCTGCTTACAAGGAAGGTAGGATTCGCTTCCCTGTTTTCTGCCTTTTAATGTACTTTAATTGAGCAGAGGGTGGACGTGTGGTTTTTTTTTTTTCTCTTGAATGCATGTGTTTGACAGCATATGTTGGAGTGCATTCCATGCTAGTAAAAAGCACCTGACTAACATTCTTCAAGCTGGCAACAAGCTTGTGCTTCTTGCGGAGGTGCTTGTAAGCCCTAGCCACATACCAGGGTGCACTGTGGTGGCTGAAGCTGTCCGCATCTGGGCAGCACAGATATAGCAGAAAAAAAGATACCCTAGTCCCTTCAGTATTCACAACTGAAATATTTAATTGAATATCAATAAGGAGAGTGCCTGTTTCTCAATTCTCACCTTCCAGTTCTCTTCTATTCTGCTGTATTCTAGGGCTAAACAGCAAGAGGGGAGAAAAAGTCCCCAGAGCTACGTAGCTCCTTCTCCTAAAGCTGGCATTGCAGAGTTCTCCTAAAGCTGGCATTGCAGAGTAAGGATAATGTAATTGAAGTTCTGGAGGTCATCCAGCGCAGCCCCTGCTCAAAGCAGGGTCAGCTGCATCAGGTCGCTGAGGACCGTGTTCAGTTGGGCTTTGAATATCTCCAAGGATGGAGAACCCACAGTTTCTCTGGGCAGCCTGCTCCAGTGTTTGACTCCACTCACACTGAGTGGATGTAATTGCAGTTTCCTGTGTTAGAGGGGCAAGACACGAACTTCATCTGCTGCTGTGGTCCACTGAGAGACTGGCTGCACCCTCCCATTCGTTGAGGGCAGCAAGAAAACCTCCCCTTTGCCTGCCATTTTTAGGGCTTAACGAACCCAATTTGCTGTCACTATTGTAAGCAGTAATGGGGAGGGAGGGTGTGATAGTTTGAGTCTCAGGCACCTGTGTTGGACCTGATGCTGCACAAGGTCATTTTGTGCAGACCAGGTTGTATCTGCCCCCAGCCGCCTTGTTTTATGTCATGAACTCGTCAGCCTCAGTCAGCCTCACTGGAAGGAGATACCAGAACCTGTCGTCCTTTTGGGGTATCCTGAGCCCTAGAACTGAGCTTTTGAAAACCAGCGGTTGTGAAGGATTCCTGTGGCACTTTCTGCAGGAACAAGGGAGGGACAGAAGGGATTAACCATCATTGCTGGCATACTTAGAGCTAGCTCTTTCAGTAATGAATAATTACTAACTAAGCAGGGCTCTTAGTACAAGCTGCTTTCTTAACAGTTTAATGAATCCTCACTGTGCATTGTGGTGAGGATTCTTCTTTTCATTCTACACAATGAGCAAATTTCAGCTGAAAATCGAAATAGTCACTGCATTCTGCCTGTTGAAACTCCCCCCTGCTGCTCAAGCAGGTATGGTATACACTGCCTCACATCCGAGGCTGATGCTTGCTGATAAGGTAACCCCGGAACAGATGAGCGGTAGTCTTGGCATACAGTTTGCAAAACCAACTTGGTGGTACAGATCTGCACTATGTTCATTTGCCAGGTTATTATTATTTGAAAAGTAAGGCATTTTCTGTAGTTAATTTCCTGCATTCAGAGAAAGAGCTGCCAAGGAACATACAGTTATCTGCAGGGCTAACTGTATCTTATTCTCCTCGGATAGTTCTGTTTGATAATGTCTTCAAAATTTATTTTTCTTGGGGTGATTCAATGCGGTGTACTTGTAAAGATCTTTCTGAGTGTGTTGCATTTTGCCGACTGATCCCTGTGGTCAGTCAGAGTGTTGCTACGGGACTGTCTGCCATTCAGCAAAAGGATGGGCGATTCCCAAGGGATGCAAAGTTGGTTTCAGATGCCCAGGGTCCCAGTTCTGGGAGCTGAGAGCAAAGAACCAGTCAGGACATTACATCTGGTCTAATTTACTGCTTTTCTTGCCAATTAGAGAAAATATTTTCTCTGTCAGTTAGAGTAATACTTTTTTTAATCCCCTGAAGGAAGAGTATCATTCCCTAAAATGAAGGGTATAATCTCAGGTATGTGTAACACTGCCTTATATCACTATGCAATGAATCCTTCTTCTGTATAGGAACAGGGAATAAATAACCTGTATAGTTAAAGCAGTAGAAATTTTGTGCGTGAACAAGGCCTTAGTTATTTAAAAAATGAAATGCAAAAAACAAACCACCACTCTCATCCCGACCCTTAAAAGAGGGAATTGTGGTTTAGGATGCCTGGGAAAAACTAAGAAATGTTTGCCCTGATCTTGCACTCTCTGAAACCAGTGGCAAAATTTTTTACTTTCCCTGACTGTGAAAGCTGCAGAGAGACCAACGCCTTGGGCTGCTGATAATGATGAGGAAGCCGAATCACCCTGGATCCTAGGTCTAGCCTGGGAAGTAAAGTCAGGAGCCAGGCGGCCTGTTGCACAGAGCTCTGGGAGCCAGCACGTCTGGTGGTAGTACGCTTCTCGTTCCCTGTAACAAGTCACTCTGCAAGCAGTGGCGGGTCCCTCCATGTGAACCGCTGGCCCCAGCCTTTCACAGACAGCCATAGCACCTCTAAATTGTATTGTCTTATGGGAAAGATTGTGCTTACTCCTAAGCAAATATTTTTTTTTTTTAATAATTTCAGGCAAGGGGGCAAAGAAGAAACAAGCTGTTTTTCTTGTTCACTTTGAGGATTTTGCTGGTACCAGCCTCTTATTTCATCTTGCCCATGGGTAGCTTGTGTATTTTCCGTGTATCAGGATGGTAGCCCTCAAGCTGCCGAGTGCTAAGTGCATTTGATCAGTATCATTAGCAGCCCCACGTAATTGATTATTGTCCATAGCTGAGTATTCAGACCAAGCACACAGCCAATGACAGTCACTTAATCTGTCATGCCTGCATGTTCTCATCCTCCCGAGACCTATCAGCTGTGTAGCATCTGACCCCATCAGGAAAATCATTGATGGCTGCTTCATATTTACCATGTACCCATTATGTCTGCCGCCTGTATTAACCACCTGAGCTGGCTGCAGTGTACATGGGAGAAGGATGTGTAGCAGGGATGGCAGGTTTTGTAGATTTTAGTCTTCCTTTTCATACAAATCTAAGCCTGGATTTTTGTGGGAAGAGGGGGTGGTCTTTAAATGTACACTGTTCAATTATCTTTCTGGTGTTAGTATTAATTGCAAGACTCGGAGTAGGTTGATTAGACTAAGACCTCACAGAGGTGTTTATAATTCAGATTTTAGAGATGTGACTAATGAATAACAACCACAGCTAATCAGTTCTCAAAACCGATGGTAATGAGCAGAAAAGGGGGAGGAAGCCAACCTATATCTCTACTAATGCATTTTTTCAGCACTGCGGTGGAGGGTGGCAAGATCTCTTAACAAGTATTTGACTCGGATGGAGTTCTTGATTTTTCACAGGAAAAGCCATTTTTGTTAAGGCAGTGCTTAAAGATTAATTTTAAATAAGTGGTTGCCAATTACAGCCTTTAAAGCTAGGTTCGTATTTAGTTGTTTGAACTGTTCGGAGACTCGAGGCTTGTTATGGCATCTTTGGGCTTTTTATTTATAAGTTGGGTTTTTCTGCATTCATAACAGCTACAAAAATGACAGCAGTGAACACTGGAGTCCTTTATTCACAGAACTGGCACTGCAGGGACTTTGGCAGTGCATTTTTTCTCTGTGTTTCCTCTATTTTTGACCTTGATCAAGGTCATTTCTTAAAGATGAGAGGATGTAGTAACTCTTCTGCTATACCCGGTCAGTCCTCTGCCTCTGTGCTTGTGTTTGTTTAACTGTGTGGTGAATTTGCTGTCCTGAATAGGAGAGAGCCTGAAAGGTGTCAGACGCTCCTCAACTGGAACCTCAGTGAGGAGAGACCCTGATCCACACAGGAATCAGAGTAGTTCTGAGCTTGGAAAATGCCTCCCAAATCAGAGGCAGACATCATGTCAACTCCCCGTGCTTCTGCCATGCGTCAGAGCCCTGCAAGGACAAAGAGTATTTCCTACCAGCTCCTTCAGGTCGTGCATTGTAGTTTGGTGTTTTTTTGACACTGAAGACACATTTGTTATCAAAGTGTGTTCTCTGCAGTTGAATAATTCCACTGACACCAGTGAGACTGCTTGTGGAAGGAAGGCAAGAAAAAAGTTGGCCCTGGCTGCTGAGGCACTTGTACACCTTTCAGAGCACTCAGGGAGGCTCTGTGGATGCTTACTGCCTATTTTTTAAATAAAAAAAAAAAAAAAAAGATTTCAGGAACCCAGTTTTG
>Ga0065711_1026861_pt1 | contig 58103 bp, 36 predicted proteins | sample Hoacrofraction12_FD_59098 | JGI IMG/M metagenome (GOLD analysis project Ga0065711, IMG submission 59098) | Hoatzin crop microbial communities from Cojedes, Venezuela - Epithelial fraction 12 v2 (version 2) | ecosystem: Host-associated > Birds > Digestive system > Esophagus > Crop | place... | reverse complement strand
ACCCACCCACCCATCCAATAGTGGCCATGACAGATTAGATTCACAACTTCCATAAACTGATGCTAAGAGATCTTGATATGATTTGAAAAATACAGTGCTGAAAATTCAGTCCTTGCCAAAAAAGATGTTAATTGTTACTTCCTGAATAAAGATTTCTGTAAGTAAGATTTGCAGATCAACCACAAGAAACTTTGAGAGAAAGTGGGAAGAGTATTAAGGACTTCAAAAGCTTTTGGGAAGTATGTGGTTTTTGATAGGAATCCACAATATATTCCCAGAAGCCTCTGAACCAGTCCCACTCTTCACTCCGAAAACAAAATACATCTTCAAACTAGGACTGGATCTCACATATTCATAACTTTTCACCATACTATAGTTCCGTGTTCACACCTAAAAGTTCGCAAGAATAATCTTTCCATACTATGGGCCAACTCTACCTAGAGAAAAATGTCCACTCTACATTCACAAGGTTACAACAATAACCATGAAGTGATCTTCAAGCTAGATGGAGATTGTATTGACACAGATGAAAGATGAGTCATAGCAAGAAGAGAAAACGATGAAGCTCAGATGCTGACTTGCTTGTGCAAATGGAAATATAGAAAAATAGTACCTTAAGAAAATTGATATAAATGTGAAATTTTAGGAACCACAGATAAATAGCAGTAAATATACTTCAAGAAAAAGTTGGGAAAGGCTGGTAGGAAAAATGAAAGAAGGGACAGGGGGCTAGCTCAACGAGATCCAGTAAAGAAGATTTTTCTGGACAACAGAGCAAAGTCTGGGATAGTAGCTCAGGCAGTGTGTTAAAAGAGGATGTGAATGAAGAAAGATTGTAGGGTAGAAATTAAAGAGAAAAATAAAAAAATAAGAAATAATGAAATATACGTTACACAGACAGCTAATTTGTAGAAGTTTGGAAGGCAAGGGGAGTGTCCTGAGCCAGTCCTGACCTGGTAAAATTTTGAGTTACAAAGTGAAGAGGAACTGTTGTTTTGCAGGAATTGTTCACTTGCAGCAGCCACCACACATTTCTCAACTGTCTCTTTTAGCCTGACTAGTGATTCCAACTATACCCTTTCTAGTCTCTCATACTTCGCCTGTGTTGCCTCCTCCAACACATGTCCAAAATTCTTCTCTCTGTGCCATGCTACAGAGGCCATAGGGCAATCATAAACCATTAGGTACGAGTTTAAATTACATACAGAAGGCAAAGGGAAGACAATATAGGTATTTGAAGAGGAGGCATCCTATAAATGTGTGCAACACATGTCTGTTTTAAAAGTCAGCCTCCTGCTGTTCACATTTGTATTTAATTTGCAAACAGTAGGCGGAAATTTGGAGCTTGTAGACTTTTAGTTCCTCCTGATGCACTGCATGTTTTAGCTGGGAAAACACTCATCCAGACTGACAGTGTCTTCCTTAGCTGAAGGTCAAAAAAGGATACTGAAGGAGATGTCAATAAGAAACATGGGTGCTTTAGCTTAAAGACAGTCTCCAAATGTTAAGTTCCAAATAGTGTTTCAGGAGCTATTTTTAGTGTGACTAGACTGACTGTAGCACTTAAAAATCTCAGTAGCATGACATTTAGCATGTACTCCAGTACCGTTTTGCACATTTCCATAAACGTTACAGAATCTCAGTTATTTTATTATATTTTGGATAAGATTTTTGACATTAATTTTGTTTCAACTGTTTTGCTTTTGGATTTTCTTTTAGCATAGTTGAAAAAGTCAGTTTCCATCCTTAGTTTTTGCTTGCAGTGATGTAAAAATTCTTCTTTCCCTAAACACAATACAGTACTTCACACTGCTTCAAAACTGTGCATTTGTTCTCCTCCTGCACTGCTATCCATCCCAAGGAAAGTTCCAATGCCAGGGAAAGGAAACACAACACCCGCATGAAAGTGTGTCTCTTACAAATTAGCTGCTGCAAGCTAATTCCACAGTTTTCTTTCTCTGAAGATCTTGTGAATGCCATTAATCACCTAGGTGATCAGTGAAAGCACAAAATCCAGCTCAGAAAGTTCCTGTACCTTTTTTGCTGAAGGTTAGGCAAGCAAAGTAGGGGAAGCATACTGCATGTATTCAGTTCCTACATCATTACCTTATGTTCCACTACTATGATCTACAGACAAGAAAGCAGTCTAGAGACGCCTATGATCTGTCCTGCTCTACATGTTCTGAAGTTTATCATATGTTGTCACCTCATTAGCCTCCAGTCATCAGAATCTCAAAATTCTAAACAGGATCTACTTTTCTAATAAAAAGAAACAAGACAGAAAAAAGAAATCTAAAAATAACTGTCTTCTAGACCTTTTTTGCACCTGTCTTCTAGACCTTTTTTGCACTATCAAAAATAAAAAAAGAAAATACAAGGCCTCAGTTATTACTTTCCTTTCATGTTAGACAAGATTTAGTAAGAAGCACACATCTAACCAAGTAGTGACTTCTAACCAGAGACATAACTGTAGTTCTAGCAAGTTTGTGTGTCGGACTTCTAGCCCCACTAGAAACTCAGTGCAATGGCAGTCTGGAAAACATTTATTAACTTTTCCAAAAATGTTTTGCTTTTGGACTGAGATTAGGCTTTATAAATTTAGCCCCAAAGTCACTGCTTTACACAGCTATGAAAAGAGTCAGGGGCTGGGGGGGAAGTAATAGAACAGCTCTGTCAGCTTTACTTTTAGAGCTGCAATAACTCTGCTGCTCTGTCTCATTCTTCACTATGAAAGCAGTTGAAAAGATTTAGTGGTTAAATCACGAATTAGATTAGTTCTTAACAATGCATTTGAGTACACTGTTACCAGTCTCCACTATCAGAGATACACACGATATACAAAACCCAAAGCTTTCCTAAAAGCAATTTTCAGACAGCTGGAAGTTGCAGTCCAGACTCCAGCTAGGACGTCATTGTGTCATGATGTAGACAAAGATGGGATTTCCCAGGTGATCAGCAGGGCAAACTCAATCAATTTGGAGTGCAGTAGTGTCACTGAAACACTTCAAGATACCAGCCAACTCATTTTCACCAGACTCCTGTATCTGCACTGAAGGACACACCCCAGGAAGCACAGAAGACGTGTGGCCTCCCTTGTATAGCACTGTAAGGGGACACGGCTGGAAAAAACAAGATATAGTTGAGAAGGCACAAGTTGCATCTGTAAGACAGGACATGATGTGACAATAAGCAGTCAGGTGCAAGGGAGAACTAACTTACATGCCTTAGATGAGCTTCATTGGCTAAGTGACAGAGGCTGTGTCCACTTTCCTTTCCCAACACCAAAACGTAACATCACCCAAACATGAGCTCAAACCCTTCTCAGCTGACTCTTACACCTTCCACAATATGAAGGTATTTATTTTCTTCAAAAACTCCCTTTCCTCTCTTCTTACGCCTGGCAATAAGACAAATGAGCCTGGTTCAAACCTCACTTCTAATAGTTTCCTCTGTATACACTTGGACTACTCTCCTGTGATCGAGTTTTGGTATTTTCAGCATAATTATAAACAGAATCTGAACTTCTATAAGAAGCAGTGCTCTGAGGAGAAAGAAGAAATCACTGTGAAATAAGTCCTCTTTCCTCTTGTTCTCTTTGTTCGACACTGGTAGGAGATTAAGGAGAAGTGAATTCTTAATTAATGAATTAATTAGTACGTATATCTGGAACAGGCATTTAGAAATAGAGTAGGAAAAGAATATTTCATCATCAAGGTTATCTTGAGAAATTTTTTGAAGGAAAATATGTTTTTGTTAACCTGTAAATAGGCAATAAGTTTACAAGAGAATAGCAAAACCTGCTTTTCAGGGGAAGAGACATATTTTACACAGAGGGAAAAATTTTCAAAACAGGAGGTACTTTTAAACCACAGTGTATTGTAATGTAATGTCCTGGGTAGCACATATTCCATTTGATTTGAAGTAACTGCATAATATGACTCTCTGTACCCAATGTCACTCATTACATTCGTAGACCTCAAAGTAAGCTACAGAAGACAAATATTCAGATTTCATAGATGGAGAGTGCTGATGGTTCAGTAATTCGCTCATTGTTTGTAAATTGTTGGCAGCTCTGGGAAAAGGATTCATGCTCTTAAGTGCAAAATGGTGTCATGTGTACTAAAATATTTTTGCTTGTCCCTGGACTTTGTACACAAAAGGAACTCCTTAAATGCCTGTATCTTATTCTTATTGTTATTCTTGTGTTCTCAGCATTGTAGTACCTGAGCAGATTTACATTATTCAGAAACAGAGCAATCCTTCAGAAAACAGGTTTGAGACAATAATCTGATTTCTAACCTTGGACACAGATTAGTTACTTATCAAGGTATCCAGTGTGGAAAATCAAAGACTAATGTGAAACAAACTTTTTGTTTGCAGTTGTTTGAGCTTACTTCGCTACCAGCAAACAGCAGTTTCCTGCAATATGTCTGTTTGTTTCCGAGATTCTTGTTTTCTCAATACTGCACAACAATAGGTGAACTGGATCAGGATTAAAAGTATATTGGAAACTACAGTGTTGTTATACCTCTGAATAGATTAAACAACTGCATAATCATTACAGTACTTCTAAGATAAATTCATCTTGAACATTTCAGAGCTCTCAACATTAAACTCTTCACTTACTGAAATTACATGAGGTATATTACAATCTCATGAGTGCAGGTCATAAGTCAAGATGCTAAAATAGCTAGAAATACAGATAACACGTTTATCAGCTCATATATGTTTTTACCTTCAGAGTCTTACCTATAGGATTTTAGATGTATTAGAATGGATAATAAACTTAAGTCACCCTCAGCAGTCACACAATTGTCCAAACAAGCAAAAAGAAAGAAAAGAAAGAAAATGTAGCTATAAATTTGAAAATATTAATATTCATACAACTGCTGTTGTGCTGATATATCCAAGCTGTCCAGCCATTTTGCAAAGGTTTTGAATCATGACATCCATCAATATTAACTGCAAATTCAACATTAGAGTGCACTTGGCAGAGTTGGAAAGAAGCACATGCAAAGAAACAGGAAACTGAACGCATAGAAATATTCTCTGGTAGTGTGTACAGGGGAGCAAGTTACATGCAAGAAATCCATACAATTTCGTTCACAAACTTTGTTAAGCAGGATGATTCAGATCCAACTAGCAAATAAACTTGGTATTAATTATCCATATTTTACCTGTCGGTAAAATCAGAATTTCAGAATGGATCAGAATTAAACACTTGTCTGTAAATACAGGCCAGACTATCAAGGTTAGTAGGTCTTGCACAGCTTCCAGAATTCATAGACATTAAACACTAAAACAGACTCATTTTTTAGTATTTGAAGGAGGTCCCCAAGAAGAAAAAAAAGAAAACAATTCCATAATCACAGGAAGAAGAAATTACTGATAAAAAATTTTTTGGTGTTTTTGTAAAATTTTCCAAGATTTGCAAAATATGAAGGAAATATCTTGCCTATTATATAATATACTATACTGATGACTGTAATGTGGAAAACAGTGAAGTTTATAAGGCTTTCTGGTACCAGTCAGCACACACTGCATTTTCTAAAATGTATGCCCCAAAACTGTGTCTACATATGTTTTTATTAGTTTAACACAAAAATTGATAGTGGATAAGCGACATGTCTGCAGAAGTAGCTGTACTGGCCTCCATAGATGAGTACTTATTATCTCTAGTGTTTTCATAATATTTTTCAGAGAAAAACATTAATCTTTTGTTAATAAAGTAAAAAAGGAATTTCAGAGTGTAAACTTTCAGCAGGAAATATAAAGACCTTTTTAAACTTATTACACAGTCTTAGCTCTGAAATTTTACTTCCAGAATTACTTTTGAGTTGTTCATGCATTAAGTACATCTGGTTTTCGTCAGCAGATTATGAGTTTTTTAATTAATTTTCCATAATAAGCAGGTTTAATAGTGAATGTTGTAAACACATTTAGGAAGAAAGTTTGGCTTCTGTTTGCCTCCAAGAAACTAAATTTACTTAGCTACTACTCTTTTGAACTCAGTGGTTTTACTTGAGCTTAATTTCGATTCAAAGCAAGGACTCTTATCTGCAGATTGATGAGAGATATTTGTAAGTTCGTAATAACAGTAAAATCTTTCTCTCTTTAGAAATATCACACCTGAAAACTCATAGATACATTCCAGCTAACAACCTGATCAAAAGGGCTGTTTCTGCTGTTGCACACTGGCTTTAAACCATTGCAACCGCAATGGCTATAGTGGTGTAAAATTGAAGAATTTAATCTGAAAGATTAAAATAAAAATTTAAGTACTTTTTTTCAGGTTTTTAGAAGATCCATTATCATAATAATTCAAAACAAATCACAGGAAAGCTTAAGGTAATGTGAAGGTCAGATACACAGAAGATAGTCAGTTGGTAAAGAAACTTGTAATCTTCTCCTATTTCTTCTCTTTCTGATTAGTATTTTCCTTTTTCTTTTGTGTTAATTCAGATTTGATTCTTGTGGTTGAGAGAAGTAATAGAAACGAGGTTTCCAAAAGGCTGGTAATGTGGTGTCAACCAGCACAGGAAAGAACAGTAGCAGACCTGGAATTTTGTCTTTTTGCTATGAATGTTACCAGAGCTTGCCTCCAGTCTTGTTTGACTAGCGTTTGTAAAGCCTTGTCCCATGAATGAAAATTGACATTATGAGATTAAATAGAGCGTGCTTTTTGAGTTTTAGTTAATGATTTATTTAAAGTCAGTGCAGAAATGAAAAGGACTTAGAAACACTGTAGAATGTTGGTATCTGATACTATCTTTCCCCACCATCACAATCAACAGATTGCAGCTAACATCCTCTCTGCAGTTGCAGGAAAAAGACCATGAAATTTTCAGTACATGTCTCTATCCTGATCTTAACAATAGGAAATTATCTTTGTGTCCCTCTGCCAAATTGCTTTGTTAACAGGAAGCAAAACAAATATGTGTAGGTATGTCTTTACTCTGAAATTCTCATTAAGTGGTTTAGTTTTCAGACAGAACACCCTGCAGATGAGCATGAAATATAACAATTAACGCCCTTTTGGGATTAGTTGTCCATCTGATTTATTGACTGAATCTTACCCTTTTAGAATTGAAATGTAGAAGCCAGGATATCTTCAACAGCACTCAGATTTCCTCTTTCTCTCTCAAGATTCAGTAGTAACTTTTTCACTAGTTATACTCGGAGATTAATATCTGTAATTGGAAGCATAACATTTAACATAATAAATGTTTAAGCTGTTTTTTTTCATAGAATCATAAAATGTTTTGGGTTGGAAGGGACTTTAAAAATTATCTAGTTCCAACCCCCTGTCATGGACAAAGATACCCCCCCATTAGATCATGTTGCTCAAAGCACCATCCAGTATGGGCATGAACACCACTATCCACAACTTGTCTGGGCAACCTGTTCGAGTACCTCACCACCCTGACAGTAAAGAATCTCTTCCTAATTTCTAATCTAAATCTACTTTCTTTCAGTTTAAAGCCGATACCCCTTGTCCTATCACCACACTCTCTGATAACGAGTACCTCCTCATCTTTTCTGCAGGCCCCCTTTAAATACTGGAAGGCCACTAAAAGGTGTCCCCAGAGCCTTCTTTTCTCCACGCTGAACAACCCCAACTCTCTCAGCCTGTCCTCTCAGGGGAGGTTCTCCAGCCCCTTTATCATCTTCATGGCCCCCCTCTGAACCCACTTGAGCAGGTCCATCAGGTCTATGTCTTTCTTTGGTATTTTGGGTGTTTTTGTTATTCTTTTTCCCTGGAAGTTTGTACTTTGGATCCAACAGGTACATTTATCATCCGTATCCCTAAAGCCTCAGCCAACCCTTTCATTGCAGAAGTAATCTATATCAGATATCTGAGAACCAATTCTCGAAAAAAGAGCTGAGCAGCACAGTTAAACCCCTCCTATAAGTCAAACCCAAACAGTCAAAACAAATCCGCAGAAAGATGCTCTAAAAGATTCTTTTTAGGAAAAGGAAATTTAAAAGTAAGAAAATGTTGATAAACCTTATTGCAAAAACTAAGCAAGAATTCAAATATTCACTGCCTTTAAAGGGGATCTAAAGTTTCGAAATAAGTGGAGGGGACACATATTTTAACAGAAAAAGAGGGAGAAAGAATAGCATCCAAATCTTTTCTCACACTTACAAATCAGCCAGTCACATTAATTCTTCTTTTTAATCTAATAAATGCCAAAATTACTTTTAATATAAAAATCAGAGAGCAACAATCATAACAAATAACCATGATGAGTATCACCACTTTCCCTTGTGACACAGTGTCAGGAGTAACAAAGTTCATATCAGAAACTTTTGTTTCTTGCAGTGTTGACAATGATATTAAAAAAATCCCTGATATTCCTCTGCTTCTTTCATTTCCTTTATGTATGTAATATAATGCCTGTCATCTGCCTTGCCTTTAAACAAACATACCAATGTATGGTTCAACTTGTGGTTCATCCATTGCATTGAATGAATTGTAAGTTACTACTTAAACATTCAACATAGTACTGCATCACAATATCCAGTGACATTGCTTTTTTGCTTTATTGTTTCTTATTCTAAAACTTAGAGATTTAGAAATCTACTGATCAAAACTCTTCCAAACAGAATGAAAATCACCCCTGGTCTTCTGTGAGCTTCTGTTTTACCCGGATTATGTAAGCTATTTAAGGCAGTGTATTCAGCAATGCAGATAAAACTACACTGCATTATGAGATCATGTAGAAAAATGTTACAGACAAGAATAAGCATACAGAAGATGGCCCAAAAGACAGAATTCCGAAATACCACTGGATTGTTTATAAAATTGTTTTATTTTATATAATGAGACAGCTTATTCACTAGAAAAAATTGTGGTAGAATTTTTCTGAATACTCCAGTCAGAAATTCTTCACTGCACCTGCAGTGAAGACAGGGACAGAGATTATCTGGACACTGTCCATATGTGAGGTGGTATTATTTCTCAAACACTTGATATCTCTCTAGTATATGGAGATCTGGGGATTATCAAATATTTGAAGGTCAAAATCAACATGCAGGAACATCAACAGTTTGTTCTTTTGGGTGTAATCTTAACCAATGGCAGATCCAGCAAAGGCATTTGGGTTGAGTCAAAAATTACACTAGAAAAGAGCTACAGCACTTACGGGTCCTGGTCTATGAACCTTCCAATATAACTGTGGCTCCAAGAGGTCACCAAATAAAAAATCTCAAAAACCCCCAGATTATCTTTTATTCTTTCCTCTTTGGAGGTCCATCTACCTCCAATCATTTATCTTATTTCCTGCGTCACCCAAGATGTATACTTGTTCAGCATTTATAGCAGTGAGGTTCAGAAGATTAACACTCATAGCAGATGGGTTCATGTGGACACTGGCAACATGCCATCCCTCTAATTCCCTCTCTGAACCCATAAAGAAATTGAGTAAAAAAAGTCAGAGAAGTTCGTTGTCACCTTAGGTAACATCTGTGAAATGGTGTCTGATGGACTTATGACACAGTAGTGCATCTCTCCTACCAATCACAGCCATGTCTGCAGTTTGTCATGGTCACAAGTACAGACATCTAAAAGACCTAAGACTACCAAGTCACATTTCCTATCAACACAAGATTATAAACTAATACAGAAAGCTAATATAAATACCGTTTCCATTCTACTGTTGCAAATGCTGTATCTTGTACAGCTTACAAACCATACAGCAAGTCAGCATGACTTCTAATCACTGTGTGAACCATGGTATTAACTCCTAATGCCCTTCTGGCAGCCTTCAACCAGACAGTCAAGGGTCAACGGACTCTGGGGATTCCAAGCTAATTTCTGTATTGTTTTAGCACTTTCTTTATTGTATTCCTTTCACCTTTCTCTGTGTATTCTTCTCCTTCTTTTCCCCTTCTGATAAATGGTATTTAGAAGCTGGACAGGGGATACTAATTTATTGATGATAAGAACAAAGGTATTATAACATTACCATGAAGGGACAGGAGGTGTCTCTGGTAACAGACCTGCTGTTGCCATTGAATTTAACATATGGCTTCAACTTTTTGTGGTGACCTGCAAACTTTCAGGAACTCTGAGAACAATGCTGGTTGAAGTCATCCAGTTTGTCCAAAATTGAAAATACTAATGTGGACTCAATGACACTTAGAAATATAATTCTGGAAGAGAAAAGACCCAGACTGATAACCATGTAGTACCCAGTAATTTCATTCTTTATAGTTCATTGCCTAAGGTCACACTTGCAGTCACAATGGTCTGTAAGGCCAGTATACTAAATATCAGAAAGAAATAGCAGGAGAGGCCATAGAATCACAGAATAGTTTGTGTTGGAGAGGACTTTCATCTAAAAGGCAAATGTAAGATCAAAGTCTTTGCAGTACTCATAAGTTTTTGAAGTTGATATCTCCAGATAAAGTTTTACACTTAAGCATACATAGTTACTTCCTGCAGGATGTAAATCTCTAAGAAGTCAAATTCCCATGCATTTGGTGATGTTCTTTGGGTTGATACAGAAGTATTTCAGGATGGCTGGTAGACGGCAGAACAAAGTATCAAAAGTTAAAACAAGCAAGCAACTAACAATGGTTGCATCTCCTCAGAGAGTCCTTGTGGGCCCTGAAGCCCTGTCTCCAGTCTCTGGCAGCATAAGATCCATCTCTTTTTTCCCAGCATGTGCAGTTGAGACACGTGATCACTGTTTCTGCCATGGAAATTGTGGATTAAGACATGGGACATGTTCATATGCAAAGGAATTTTTTCTTGTGCATATCTCAGGTTTGTGACCCAGAAAACTAGGAGATGGGTGAATGAGAGCCATTTTAAGTCCTCTTTTTGCTTGCAGACATTTGAAAGCTCATCTTCAATGTATGTTCAGATTTCTGATGTATAATCTTGTCTATCAACTTTGCTATGTGCTGTTCCAGGGAAAGTGGCTTTTCTCATCGGTTTCTGGTTTTATTGCACTCTCTGAGATGAAAGCTGAACAGCTAATTCCCTGACTTCCTTTGAATGCTGGCTTGAAAGTTTTTTCATCCTAATTACTTTGTTATTTACCCATACAATTCAACTTTAAATAATAAAACCAACATGTGCTGTAGTACTAGTTATTTTCTGATTCTGTAAAGCCCTGATGCTTGCAGAAGGTGCTATAAATCAATAACAATATTACATAGCACTTGAATAGTGCTTGTTATGTTTAATGTGCTTCACAATATCCACCCTAATTAATTAATGATAATTACTGAGCCAATAAGCAAATGTCAACATTACCTATTCAGGTCAGAAGGAAACGAATTTCTATCACACTAGCAGAAACCACTTTTCCAATAGTAATATCTGCTATGCGATCAGGAGAAACCCATGTTCTTTCTGTGCTATCTCTGCACATTGCACAATGAAAACCTTAAGGTATACCTTCAATACTATTATGATTGTGCCACGTGAATGGATCCCTGTGTTTTGGAACCCACAATTCCAGCACTGAAGATATCTGACAACTGTCAAGGACCACTCTGCTGTATGTGCTTTAATATGCATTAAAACTATTGCATTTTAGCCATAGTTCATTATTTGTTCTCTATCATGTTACTAGACTTTGCAGATGATTTAGTCTTCTGTTTTCTTTTATTCCAGATGGTTTTATATGTACTCTCCTTTTACAGTTTTTCCTCCCAACCCAAGGAAAACTTTCCATTACCAGTGGAAATGAAAGACTGTAAATACTCCAGGGAAGGAAGCATAATACTTTGGTTAATGCACATGAGTAGGAGGCAAGAGATCTGGGTTCTATTCCCAGCACTAATCTAAATCTCATGTAATTTTAACACTTCATCTTCACTTCTTTCTACCTTAATTTCCTTGGCAGTAAAAGAGGACAATAATCTTTTCATCTCAAAACACTGTATGTTTCAAGGATAAATTCAGTAATGTTTTTAAGGCCAGTTCTAGTCTAGGAATGAATTTGCAGCATAAATGTGGCAGTAGAAAATGATGGTGATGGAGAACAGATTATATTTGCCAATAAAAGAGAAAAAAAATCCATTGTGGTGTAGTGGCAACACAGCAGATTTCTCTGAGTGAAATACACTATATTACTGAATAAACTATAGGTGGAATTTGTTCCTATTCAGAAGATTTGTGACTACAGAAAAATTTCCAAAATTGTTAATGCCTAACCAACAGTAGAAACCAGTAAAATTTTCAAGTGATTTAAGTTCCTCAGAAGAGGAGATATTGTTCTGATGTGTTGGTTTCAGTATAATTACTAGTGAACTGCAGCATCTCACAAACTTCTAAACTCAAATTTAGAAATATCTGAATTTCAAATTCACATGTAGATGGTGACGATACTCTGCAGAAAAGAAAGGAGGAAAACATTTGAAGCTGACAGTCCTCTGATACCATCTTATGCTTACTTTCCTTGCCTCTAACACTCAAAAGACTCCTTTTTGTTTACTGTGTCTTTTTGGATTACTGTTGTAATTTGCTTTTTTTAAACAACAAAAAAAATCAGATTTAATTGCAGATCTTTCCAATATACCTCTATTCACAGTCTGAAAAGTAACTGCCTTAAACAGCTATTCAGTGAGGTACTATTCAGAAAATTCCTGCATTAGCCTGGAGTGACCACCTCCATTTCTGGAAAACAAAACAAGAACCAGGCGCTCTGGGCACAGACTAACCCGCTTCTTTGCAGATGATGTTTTAAGTTACATTCCAATGCCCAAGAGACAGGGCATATGGGAAATAAATCTTCAGAAAACAGCTGGCTCCAGGTTCAACACCTCAAAGCAGTGTATGCCTGTTTTGAATGCATGCTTACAGCACATTCCAGGCTAGGTTCATTTCAGACCTGCACTACATGTCCATTTTAAGTATGTCCAGCATGTCAATTCAGTAGCTCGCAGGCTTGCTGTGAGTAGCGATAGCGATTAAAGCTGTCAAAGGAGCCCTGATCCCATCAGGTCTAGCCAAACAGATGACAGATCTACAACTAGCCCTGGAGGAAGGAAGCTGAAAGCACCACATTTTGTGCATGTGTATGTGTTTTCACAGTGTCCCACCTGGTGAGACAGACAGAATATCTTGAACAATTTGTACAACTCGATCCCTGCTTCAGAGGGAAATATTTCCCACGCCGAAGGAGGCAACGACCACAATAGAAAGCAAATCCTGAATACAAAATAATAGCACTATAAATTCCAGAGAGAAATTATTAAAATTTCTAGCTGTATAAATGCAGCTATTAATCATTCCCAAATTAACCTTATGCCAGTGAAAAAGTTATGAGTTCCTGTGCAAATTAAACAGTTATTAGTTCCACACTTACGATATAGACAGCAGCATTCTGAAGAAAGGGATATGGTAAAAAACACCGGTTTCACTTTACAAAGGAGTTTTGAAGAAAAAAATAAAATAATTTTCTTTTACTTGATTACAAAAGCAAAGCCATTTCACAGTATAATCTCACAGTAATTGTAGCCATACATCATAATGTGTCATAGCTCTAGGACAAAGCTAAGCTGCCTTTCATCTGCGAACAGCTAAGAATGCAGAGAAAGGTAAGTGCTGAGGTCATGGAATCTCTTCTCACATTCCACTAGAGAGCAGTATTCTTTTGTACAAAACAGGTAGGTTATCCTCTGCAAAGCAAGCTGTGGGGAATCGTATCTCTCGCTGAAAGAAGCTTCTGTGGTCATTTATAAGAGTGTTCGTGTTTATTCTGCAGCATCAGATGCTCCCAAACTAACAGTAGCGACAGCAATGGTTTCTTATCTGTATTACTTGAGGTGAGTAGTTTCTTGTAAGGTTTTTTGGCTTTTTTTGTTATGTATACTTTTCTTTGAAAAAGATAGTAAAATATGCAAATAGCTAACTAGTGGACTTCATTTTCAAGAAGAAGGAACTCCTCTATATCTACACTTAAGTAAGATTCTAATTATCTGCCTAATAGTAAATCTGCAAAAATTTTAAAATTAAGATGTTTATAATTCAGAAGAATTTGAATGTCTTTAGCTATAGCAGATCTAATAACAAATAAATGTGATGGTAAACTATTTGGGGGAAGTAAATGGGAATGAAAATCCCTGCAGGTACAAAAATCTAAAGAAGAATTTTAATGCTGCACTAAAAATATAACACTAAAAATGCAGCACTACAGACTATTTTTTAATACCTGCTTTAGAGACGAATTGGCAATAGAAGACATACTAAGAAGCCTCTGCTTTGAAAATGCAGAATTTACAAATGCTTTTGCTATCTAAACATGTTTCTGACCTTATGCCTTGATCACATGTAAACAGAAACAGGAAAACAAGTAGTTTTAGGCTGCCTTAGTTGCTTGATAAGCATAAAACTCCTGGGTAATCCATTTACTTTTCTTCTGAGAAGGAAATGAATACATCTGTCAGACAGCTGGGTTTAACTCTTTTTTCACGATAAAGGTTTGTTTCTGGTGCCAAGCAGCAATAACTGAAGTGTTTCTCCCCCTTTAGGGATCACAAAACCGTTCTTATCCTATTACGCCTAGGGGCTCTCCCCACTTCTCGCATGTGATTACTGTTTTCGGTCTTACATGATCTTGAACTCTAGTCACAGGCAACAACCACCATGGGCTGGGTATGGGGAGAGAGGAAAAAACTGATACCGGCATGACAGCAAAAGAAAATTCACTTCAGAGCAGAGGTAACACTAAAAGGTGCATGTTTTGTGCTTTTTGATGCAAGCAGCTCTGTGTGTGTGGTTTTTCACTAGGGCTTGGGATATTCACTAGTGTGCTCCGTGATTTGGCAGTAGTTGTAGGGCAATAAACTAGACTTCTTTCCCCAAACTTCCCAAGCTCCCCTTGAGAAAAAAATGGAAGCAACACAAGACTGAAAGACTAAGTGAAAGATCAAGATCAGTACTATCTGATCTATCTATAATAACAGATAATTGAGATACTTGAGAGGAGTCAGGTGTGTTGGGGAAGCAAAGCCAGCACCTCCCCCAGCACCTGCTAGCTTGGCACATGGTTAGGTCAGGACTCTTGAGTCCCATAGTCACTTAATGGCACTTACCGAAAGCCTTTCCTGAGCCACTAGGTCCCTCCATCATCCCTGTAGTCCCACCACATATGGAAATTTCCCACTGTCAGATGTGTAGAGCTCTTAGCAAGTTCCTCAGGTTCCTGTGAATTCCCTCTTTGAAAATAGGGCTCTGATATCCTTCAGGCCTGTGCAGAGAGGCCTGGATTCAAAATACACGCAGAGTACACAAAGAGGGCTAAAACCTGTGTGAGAATTCAGAGTAAGAGGTAACAATTAAAAATGTACATTCATGTGGCACAGGCCCCTGTCAAAACATGAGAATTATACTTGAAAAGTAACCATCAAGGAAAAAAACATGTATAAAAGCTAATTCTAGTGATCAATTTCATCCAGTGCTCAGTGTGCATGAATCTAGCATGGGCTTAGGAATCCTTTATATAAAAGCACCAACACGCAATCACTAATATTGCAGTTTATACTCAGCTGACTGTTAAGGTAATGTGGATGTTCATGGCTGCGCCTTCCCAAAGTAAAGTTGGCCATCTGCTATTCCCTGATAGTACTGAAGTTTTACTTTGGCTCTGACACAAAGAGTGAATTAAATTTATATTCCTCTTACTATTTTTGTTATTAGTAGCTTTACTTTGCTAACCCTTGCAATCCAATGAGTCGGAGCAAAAGAAATGGGATGCAAACAATTTTTTATGCTTGCCCATTAGGGCATTTAAAAATGGAAAGTGCCTGTCCAGATGTGAACAATACATTTCCATTGTTTTAAAGGCAAGTGAAAACATTTCCTTTTCTGTCAGGGATCTCAGAGTCTGCCCCTATTATACATGTTTCTGACTTGCAGTGTCAGTCCTTCATAAGAGAAAAGGATTGTACGCAGACAAGTGTACTTTATGTTAGTCTGTGTGGATGTCTTACTTTCATTTGCTCTTCACGAACTCACGTACGGAAGTTGAATTTTTTGTTCATTAAAAATACGAGAGTCCCGTTGGTTTGGGATCCTATTAACAGTGATAAATCACTCGTAGCTTGATGAAGCTCCCAGTAATTTAACAAAAATGTTGTACTGCTTTAGCCAAGAGTCTGGTATGTAAGCCTTTCCATTCGTGATGCAAGCCTGTTAACTCATCAGCCTGCTCTAATCAGGACCAGCTGTCTGTTCTCTAGTTTTTAGATCAGATTTCAAACAAAAAAAAAGACAGACAAATAATTTTCTCTAGAGCTGGCACAAAACCTGAAGAGGCAGGGAAGAAACAGGACTGCAACAAAAACTGAGGCTTTTATGTCAGGTTTAGTAAGGCCTCTTTTGCTTAATAAACTAATTTGACCATATCCTCAGGTCAGTGTGCAGTCCTACTTAGTACAATACTGCTCAGGTTAGGGAAAAAATATCTGCAGCACAGGATGAGCATAGATTTTTTGAGTAATAAAGCTTGCTTCACAGGGTTTTCTAGAAGATTCTGCCTCATGGGTTTTTTTTTGTTTGCTTTGTTGTTTGTTGGTTGGTTTATATGTTTTCTTAAGAAAATACATTGTTCTCCATGAGTTGTGATTTCTTAAAAATAGTATTGAAAATATCTGTTTATATTCCTTATTCCATAAAATAACAGTGGTGTCAAAATATCTGGAAATTGTTTGAAGATGTATGAAAACATAGTAACACTTCATGTCATATATAATGTCTTACAGGATACTGGTCTTCCAGAAATTCAGAGGTTCTACTTCAATGTTAAACTATGCATAACTTTCAGAACATAAACAGTTCCATTGTCTTATTTAAAATTACTCTTATGTTTAAGAAATAGATATCTATTTCAATATCCTTGTACTTCCTTTTACACACCTGCTGTGTGATTTTCTCAATAAGCATACGAACTGTACAAAGAAATTAAAAAATGCTAGTATGCATATAGGTAGGCATGTAACAGCATCAGAATGAGATACACAGATGATATACAAGATAAGAAATACTCCAGATTCTTCTATTAGGAGATTTTGTCTTTACTATGACTGAAATCAATGGGAGTTAACATTACAAAGAGTCAGGCACAGCCTTAGAATAAGGACATTAGAAGGGCATAGACATTACAAGGACAAACAATTCTCACCAATAAAATGCCATTTGATGTGCAATAGGATATGAATGAGTGTGTCACATTCCTGCAGGTAATGATACCCTGCTGGAATAACCGTGGCCCAGATAAGGCTGGGTTGGATTGAAGTTCTTCGTCACAGCCTAAATCTGTTGATAGGGAAAGCTGGAGAAGGAAGACGTGAGGAACAGGCAGCAGAGCAGACCAAAGAGGGACCGCAGCAGCAAGAGAAAGCAGGGTTTGATGGCGGGAGCCTTTATCAGCCTGTTTGTATGGGTGGTACCAGATCAGCTACTGCAATCCTTGTCTGCAGAAACACGTTGAACTGAGCAGGGCTCCATGTGGGGACTTCTTAATTCCTCATTGGTTGCCTATCATTAAAGAATGAGATATCCTTGTGACAGACTGTAGAGGAATACATATCTTCTGGTCACATAGATGATTCTGCTCTGGTAGAGGTTTGTTCAGCTCCAAAGTTTTATGACACATACCTAAGTCAGTAATAAAAGAACAGAGGAAAGTTGTTTCATTGCACTTGTCAACAAAGGATGATTGAGTCAATACAGAGCTATCTGAATCATTTCTCTCATGAGGCAACAGATAGATTTTATCCTGTGCAGGTGCATCACTCATTATCATTAGTTTTTCAAGGAAAAAACAGCTTCTCTGTTTCTTGGGTCATGTATGTTTACAGCTGTCAGACAGAAAGAGAAAGCAAAAACATTAGTAAGCAGTGCAACAGTGAATAAAAACTTGCTGAACAGAAATATCAAGATCCTGTTGGAACATCACCTTATCTTGTTCAGTGCAGTAGCAAGTCTTAAAGATTTCAGATTGAGGAAAGCAAGAATAGAAACGTTCTTATTGGTCCCATAAAACTCAAACATAGATTTAAAATAGACAAAGGATTTCCTCACTTAGCAGTGAAATTACCCTTTTTCTGCTGATGGTGAGAAGGCCAAGATTACAAAGAAGCCATCAGAAAGAGAGTAGAAAGGAAGGGTGGTTGTCACTGTGTCATCTAAAAATTAACAGCTTATCAACCTAATGACTCCTATATTTTCAGAATTTGTATTAAAAATAGTGGTTGCGGGATCTTCATTCCATATTTCTTAATGATGTATAATAACCTGTTCAGAGGCAACAGCTGCAGGGCGGCATGCAGACTACAACTCATTCGAGGGTTCCTAACTTTACAATTCAGGTCCATGAGCTTAATTTTAATTTTATAGGATCATCTCTGGTGTTACCCTTTAAAATATAGTTGAAGGGAGGAAGTGACCAGGTCTCCTTTCCCTGTTAAATGACTGTCCAATGTTTACATGGGCAGGCCAGCAAAATTAATTTGGAACATGCAAGATTCTTGTGCAAGAGATAAATCTATATTGGACAAATAAAAGGAAAGGAATGGCAACCAGCAAAGCAGATATCTCAGTAAAATGATTTTTTAGAAAAGCATAATTAAATGTGGGCTTTAATATGCGAAAAAAACTTTCTTTGTTCTAAATCACTTGTTAAAATTGAACCAATTATCAGAGCTCATACATTTGTGTGAAAACTGTATTGAGTATGCAGCCCTGTTATTCTGCTCTGCTGTCATCTGCTAATTTGCTATTGAGACCTTTATAAAAAGATTTAGCTAATACATCCTGTTTGATTCCAGTGTGGAGAAAGTGAGATTATTTTTTACAGCTCTATGTTTACTGTACATGACCTAATCCTGAACTCCTCTGTAGGCTGCCTGTAAGGAGAACAAGTGAACACAAGTCATGTTTTGAATCAAGAGGCAAAACTCAGGAACACTTATACGGTGGACAGTCTCAGTTAAATGAAACATTATGTTTCTGTTTGATTAATATTATTTAAGATAATCTATTTAACCACCTCCTGTGTGTTGGTCCCTTTTTCTCATTTCTGCATTACAGTTCACCTTTTTGTCTGTTCTGTAAGTTCGTGGTATCACATATACAACAGAAAAATAAAATCATGAGATTAAATAAATAAGCAAATAAATAAAAAGTGGAAAGATAAGATTACAAATCTACTTCACTGGTCTTGTTTATAATATCCTCATGTGAAAAAATGACTCATGATTCAAGAAGCCAATGAAGGCATAGGAATGGAAGGCTGGGGTGAGAGAGAAAGCATAACTGGATTTGATGTTTGGGAAAAAATCCCCAAATCAGTCACATAATAATGAGGATAGTGAAATTAACTTCACCCCCTCCCGTCTTCTTTTCTCCACCTCTTATATTCCATTTGAATAGAGAGAGCTTAAAAAGAATTCTAAAAATATTCTTTTCTGGATAGGGACTGGAAGACAGATTGGCGGCACATTAGAAGATGTTGAAGATTGATAGGTGTTCAGCTATCCCATGAATGTCAGGAAAGGGCTTGAACTTGTCAAAAAAAGGGCTCTACTCATGTATAAGGATGCTATATAAATCTATATGTCAAATAGATATATATAGCAAATAAATGCTGGACATCTTTAGAAAATATATTTTATCTAATGGCAACTGTTCATTGTAATTATTTTTCTTACATAAATAAATTCTCATTGAAAGGCTATTTACTTTTCTCCTGTATCTGACAATACACAGATAGTCAAGGAATTGTGACTTTGTTAGAAGTCATAACATGGTCTCCTTCCGACCTCGAGCTGAACACTCTACCTCTAAGAGAGGTGATGTACGTAGGCAAAACAGATCATATCTTCATGTACAAAGTCGTGGATTCTGAACTGACTGTTACCTCTCAAGAGCAAGATTTTGAGGTTAAAAAGAAACGCAATGAAAGGAAAAAGATTGAAAAAAAGTAAATCAAGGAATTATTAAGAAAGTAACGGCAAAACGATTCAGAAATCACTATGCTCTTAGAGAAGTTTGTGCTTCCCTTTGAATAACATTCATGATTTGGTCAGTTCTAAATGCACCTGCCACATTGTGCTTAATAGCTTCACTGGGTTGGAGATGAAAGAAGGATCTTAGGGGAAAGAAACATAAGATAGCCATACTTCCCTACAAGTACAGATAGTCATGGCCATAGCTGGAGTAAAGACTTAGTCTTGAACAAGTACGGTGGGTTTTATCTTCTTAATAAAAGGCGTTGTCTTCAAAGTAGAACTGTTGCCCAAAACAAGAAGCATATGGGATAAATAATAAGAAAGGTGCATTGCAGAAAGGACCTCAGAGGGAAACAGATTACAAATAACAAAAATAGAGGAGAACTGTGAAACACAAAGAAGAAACAAATTGAATAACCAAAAAATCCAACAGAGCAGTTCAACTAGATCTGTCAGAAAGAAGGGGTCAGTAGAGGAAACAGTCATAAAACACCTCTGATTTCCTTCTTAATTACACTGAAGTTAGAGCCTCACTTCTTACTGGGGATAACAGATGAGCCCAACAACCTCTCAGAATGCAGACGGACTTTTCTAATTTACCCGTTCCTTTTAGAATGGTGGAACCAACCTTAGGATTATGAAAAAACAGACAAAAACTTTGACGTCAGTTACAAACTTCTTTGTAACTGAGATTGTTAGAGATTGTTTTCTAATACCCAATACCCATGGCCTTCTCAGCTGTGAGCCAAGCAGCAAACTACTCCAAGAGCCTGAAAGAGTTCTGCAAACCCATGAGAAGCCTTTTTCTGTGATGACACTTTTGCATGATCTATTCAGAGATGAATGCAAATAAAATGCATTGTTGGTTTTTCTGACTGCAGGGTAGATCCTTTTTTTTGTTTCACTTGGCTGTCCAGAAGCATTGTCTGTGATACCGTTGAGAGCCAGAAGTGTAGCACTTCTGTGAAAGCTGAATAAAAACTTGGTGGTACTTACCGAAAAACACTACATCTTGGGTCCTCATGCTTAGTGAATGTTGATAACAGAGAAGGCCACTTCAAACAGATAAAGCTGTATTAGTGCTTTTAAATTTTTCTGTGGGAATATGCTCATCTGGAACAATGATTGCAGAGGCAAAATCAGATGACTGCTACTTTCAGGACAAAATTACTGCTCCAAGAGAACAGCTCTGAATGAAACACATTTGAAGAGTCTGGAGAGTAATTTCATGGAAAATAAACTGAATAGGCTTTTTTTTCTAAGGTAAAAGAATAAAAGATTGTTGAAAATACTGTAAAATTATTTCAATGAAATAATTAATTTCTGACTTTTAATATTGATAACAGAAAGAGGTTCAAAAATGTGGATGCTATACACATTATTTTTCAAAACATAGATTTCTAAAATCAGAGTTTGTCAAACAAAGGAGTATTATCTTGTCCTATACACAAAGAAATACATTGTAAATGCCCACCAGATGCATTAGCCACACCGGGAAATTAATTCTTTTTTTCTATTTATTAATCTTTAGTCTGACTTCAGTTTTCATTTTAGAAGGGAAACTCGGGGTCTTTTACAGGTCTTGACATTCTCTTGTGGAGGTTGTTTTAGTATGAAAAACTGCGTTGCTAAAAGTCATAATATAGGCATTATAGTTAAAGAAAAAGAAATGTGTAGACTTACATAGTCTATAAGATCTATCTAGTTATACAAATGAGCTTTAAGAAATTGTTAGTCTCATTCCCTTTTTTATACCATCTTTTATTGGTAGCAAACCTACCACTACCTCAGGCTCTTAATATTGTTGAAATTCATTTTTGGGCAAATCCAGATGAGCACAGAAAAGAATTAAACCCATATTCAAGCAGAACTGACAATTTTCCTACTCTGAAAATTTTTGTGATCACATTTTCTTGCCATTGGATAATGATATCCAGCTTGACAGAGGGTATGAAAGGGCCATAGTTGCTGGCCTGGTTCGTTCAAGGGGTAGAGGGAATGGAGTGAAGATGGTCTAACTGCAAGAAACTGGCTCACTTTCAGCCCTCCCAACATGCCACAGACAACTACCGTGTGGCAACAATCTGTTGTAATCTGGGATGGTAGTCTTTAGGTATTTGATAGGTCGTATTCTTTGAAATATTCCCAATGTTTTGGTTGTGTTTTTTTTTCAAAGTGCATTTCTTTATTATAACTAATTAAAGTAGTAAACAATCATAGGAAAACACTGTCTCATCATGACAAAGCAATGTAGGTCTAAACTCAAATAATTATCAGCTTTGCTCTCGAAAAAAGTGATATTCTCGGCATATGTAGCTTTTAAAAATGTACAAATGGGTTGTTTTTTCAAAATTGGTATACAGGAAAAGTGGTTCTGTCTGTTTTCCCCATTTACCAAGTAGAAACATCAATCCCACCACTTTGGTGCAAAATACTTGTCTTTCAGCTCCATATTTGTGTCTTATTTCAGGTCGTATTTTACCTTCTGTTACATTGCTGCCTGGTTTTTCCTTCTGGTGTAGTTGTCTAAACTGGGTGGCCATGACTAGAAATGAGACACTAACAACTCATTTTATTTGATTTCCCTATCATTTTGGCTGTAAGAAGATTGGTAAAAGCTGGTTGAAATAAATGAACCAAAAAGCTGACATTCTGAAGTCCTCTCAAGAGGTTTAACACTTAAACTTAACAATTAAAAATAGTTTTTTACTTTTTCTGGAGTGTTTTCTACCTCTAATATGCCACTGGTCTTCAGAGAAGTATTTTCAAAGATTAATAACTTTAATAGTTCAGAAACTGAATTCTGAACTTCCATATATCTGCCGTGTTTTTTTAGAACAAATGAATAATCAATTTGATAAATTAACCAACAATCTTATCTAAAAGTAGAAACAGAAAGATTAAATCAGATTTTCATGGAAATGTGTATTACAAAGTTATATCTTAAAATATTTCCTAATTTAAACAATGACCTATGTTATATTAGGTGGAAAAATGAAGATATTCTTGCCTAATGGCCCAATTTTACTAGTTCCCAGAAAGAAAATGAAAGACACTCAGAGTCCCAAATGACTAAAATGGGGCTGTGAAACAGCAATGAAACAGTAAAACCTCTTTTCCAATTCCGTTTGAAAAACCATAAACACTTACTTAATGCTATCAACAACGGTATTTAACAGAAATGCCTGACCATTAACAAGCCATAGATGTATTTCATCTATTCTCTGTGACAAGAGCTCTGAATGAATTTACCTCAGCAGATTCTAAGGAATTATCTGTGAAACTCAGTCATAACGCAGTAAAATTGTGCCAAAGAGAAAATACATCTAGGCTAATATTGTGGGTTAAACCCGCTAGGCAGCTGAGCCCCACAGAGCCGCTTGCTCACTCTGCCACAGTGGATGGGGGAGTGAATCAGAAGGGCAAAGTGAAAAGCTCTTGGGCTGAGATATGGACAGATTAATAGGTAAAGCAAAAGCTGTGCGCACAAGCAAAACAAGATAAGAAGTTAATTCACTGTTTCCCACTGGGAGGCAGGTATTTAGCTATCTCCAGGAAAACATGGATCCATCATGCTAAATGGTTACTTGGGAAGACAAACACCACCTCTCTGACCATCCCCGCTTTCCTCCTTCTTCTCCCCAGTTTTTACTGCTGAACATGATGCTACATGACATGGCCTTGGTGATCCCAACCAACCAGAGTCATCTGTCCCAGTTGTGTCCCCTTCCAACTTCTTGTGCAACCCCAGCCTCCTCACTAGCAGGGTGGTATGAAGAGCAGAAAACTCCTTGATGCTGTGCAAGCATTGCTCTGCAACAACTAAAACATTCCTGTGTTATCAATAAGTCCAGAACACAGCATCATATGGGTTGCTCTGAGGGAAAACAATTACATCCCACCCAAAACCAGCACAGCGAAGTTCCTCAACTCAGGTTTTGCCAAATGTATTTCATTCTTTAAATAGGACAGTTATGTTGAACAAAATTATATTTATTTTCACATATTCATATATGATGTTAGTTGTTTTTATTCCACAACTTTAAGTACCCAGTAACAGAGAAAGAAAATGATAAGAAGGAGACTAAAACTAACAGATTATTCTGATAAAAATCAAAACATTGCTATGCGTTTGTGACATTTTGCTGTCTTCTTTGATGCTGTGGATGGAAATGCTCTGGATTTGGCTGTGTACATAGATCCCAGCTGATAATCTACAAACAAGGTGTTTGGGATGAGTATTCTATTTTTTGCTACTAAATGCAAAGATGAAAGTGAAAATGTACACATGAGCACACACACAAAATATTTGGTTTTATTTACTTTTTGTGACAGGTTTATTCTATTGGATATCATTAACCAGTGAACATTACAACAATTCAGATTTCCAGTTGTGGTGAGAATTGAGATAATTAAAGACACTTGGTCCTACAACAGTTCTTTAAATACCCAGCCCTTCAGTTGCACTCTTTTCAGGATTTAGATGAAAATGTGTGCCAGAAATTAATTCCTATTATACTATCATATTAACCCATCTCATAAAATCTATAGCATCACAGTCACATTGGTCCTTAAGTTGGTCATTTGTATGTGAAGTCATTAAAACCAGTAGGACTCTTTCTGCTCCCACAGGTAAGTAATTGCACAAAAGGCTCACAGCATCAGACTCTTATGAACTTGTTGAAATCATTCCTGGGAGTTATTTCAAGAACAAGTTAATGAAGAAAGTTCAGGTGTTTCCAGAACCAGAGCTAAGGTTCACAGCATTTAGTAGCATAGTTCATTATAAGTGGACAGTGAGGTAGACAGACTATTGGCCGAATGGCAGTACTCAGAGGGTTGTCATCAGTGGTGCTGAGTCTAGTTAGAGGCCGGTAACTAGTGGGGTTCCCCAGGGGTCAGTACTCAGCCCAGTCTTGTTTAACTTCATCTATGACTTGAAGAGACAGAGTGTACCCTCAGCAAGTTTGCTGATGACACAAAACTGGGAGCAGTGGCTGATACACCAGAAGGCTGTGCTGCCATCCAGTAAGACCTGGACAGGCTGGACAGTAGGACAGAGAGGAGCCTGATGAATTTCAACCAGGGCAAGTTCAGGGTCCTGCACCTGGGGAGGAATAACACCTTGCATCAGTACAGGCTCGGGGATGACCTGCTGGAAAGCAGCCCAGCGGAGAGGTGCAGAGGGACCTGGGTGTCCTGGTGGACGACAGGTTGACCATGAGCCAGCAGTGTGCCCTGGTTGCCAAGAAGGCCAATGGGATCCTGGGGTGCATTAAGAGTAGTGTGGCCAGCTGGTCGAGGGAGGATCTCCTGCCCCTCTACACTGCCCTAGTGAGGCCCCATCTGGAGTACTGTGTCCAGTTCTGGCCTCCCCACTTCAAGAAGGATGAGGAGCTACGGGAGAGAGTCCAGTGGAGGGCTACGAGAATGTTTAGGGGACTGGAGCAGTACTTGTTTAGACTGAAGAAGAGAAGACTGAGAGGGGACCTTATAAATGCTTATAAATATCGTAAGGGTAGATGCCAAGAGGATGGAGTCAGACTCTTTTCAGTGGTGCCCAGAGACAGGACAAGGGGCAACAGGCACAAACTGAAGCATAGGAAGTTCCAGCTGAACATAAGGAAGAGCTTCTTTACTCCGAGGGTGATGGAGCACTGGAACAGGCTACCCAGAGAGGTTTTAGATTCTCTTCTGGAGATACTCAAAACCTGCCTGGATGTGGTCTTGTGCAACCTGCTGTAGGTGACCCTGCTTTGACAAGGGGGTTGGACTAGATGATCCCCAGAGGTCCCTTCCAACCCCTACCATTCTGTGATTCTGTGATTCTGTGATTCTGTGATTCTGTGATTAAATGTTGTTGCATTGCTATCACTTACATCTTCCTAGTCTGTGAAACAATTTTCATATTAGCCTTGCTTCCCTAAAACCACAGGAAAAGATATAAAAGAAGCCATATGTATTTACACACAAAACCACATTTTCATATTTATTTGATATAAACATGCACGCACATACACACACACGAGTGTATTTCTTTTTGAAAGCAGTCATTGACTGTGACCATGTAAGATTTAGTAACTACTCAGGAAACATACAGGTATATTAATAACTCAGTACTGGTTTTCATCTTCATTCAACTTGACAGAGTTAAAATTACTTGCCACCCAAGACACAATAGTGATAAGACATAAAATTTCAATTAAATCTTAAGGAGTGTTGGAGAGTGGTTTTTTCAATTTTGATTGCTATGATGATATTTAAATTAAATAAAGACAGAAAATCACAAACTATATAAATAATCCTCTGAGAACCTTCACCATTTTCAACACTGACTTTACCTTGTAAATTATTACCATTTTTACATATGTCTGTCAATTCCAAACACAATGTGAGATCTGCCTAGCTCAGCTAACCTAGGATATATGCAATTAGCTAAGACACAGAGTGGTACCTGTTCTGAGTAGCCAATTTCCTTCTCCTGTTGTGTTAATAATCCTCACATAATTATAAAGTAGTGGGTCATAGTAGTTCTACTTCAATGCATGGAGAATACCAGTTGCCTGCTTAATGTACTATTACGATGAAGTGAATTCCAGAGATTTATAACCTTGTTTACTACTTTCCCATCCCACCCAATAATTGAAAAGGATTCATTTCTTCATTGAAAATAAAATACACAATAGTAGAACAGATTTTATTTGTTACCTTGGTAACAAATATTCCCTTTACAATAACTTCAAATATGTTTTCTTGTATGGAATGTTTATTATGGGTTTTAATAAACATCGCTGTAAATCCGATGCATTTGGCGTGATGGCCTCATCATGAACTTTTTAAAGCTAGGAGTCTGTAGTAAAGAGCTACCAACTTGTCCATAGTAATGGAATTGTGTCAGAGAAAAACGGCAGGAACGCTTTTTCATTTCTTCCTATCCTATACCTAATCATTCACAGCTGAAGTAAATAATACTCTTTCTACAGTGTGGTGTGCTGCTAGGTTTTCGGAATTTTCTGTGAAACTCTTGAAATATCTACAGAGGGAAGTAGGCAGACCAGTGGACCAAATTAGCATTGATTTTGGAAGCACTAATATCCTGTGTCCAAAACTGATTGAATAAATCAGAATAATTAGTAAATTCTACATGTTTTCCAGAAATATATTAGTTTTAAGTGATTGGCATTTTCCAGCAGAACAAAGTGCTATAGTGGAAACTGTTTCATGTAATTCTAATTAGTATTTTTAATTTGAATCTAGTGTTTATCATAACAATTCCAAATCCTTTAAAAGCTATTTTAATACTTTGGCTGCAACAGCCTGTATCTTAGAATTCACTTGTCAAAGCTGTCTACCTGGGAAGGTCACTTGCTGAGAAACCTTGAATTCCGAAGCAGATACTCTCTATTTTTTCAGTACCTTTTGTAGGTTGGGTATTTTAAGTCAGTGTCTAGTTACAGGTGAAGGATATGTCCGAGCTCACAGTGATTAACTGTATTGTAAAGTAGATATTCTGAGTTTAGAAGAACAGGCAACTTGGAAGTTTTGCTTTTTCCTATAGTATATTTAGGCTGTCTCTTCTCTGTTGTGAAATTTCATACTCACTAATGTTTAGCATGGCAGGTATGGGAATATTAGTATGTTCCAGTCATGGCCTTGCTTAGGCAGGTAGCTGGACAAGATGACCACCAGATGTCCCTTCCAACCTCAGACTTTCTGTGATCTGGTGATTTGACAGATATTTCAAGAAAGACATGTCTAGAAAAAATGATAGAGAAAGATATTTTAAATCCATGGATACTACTATAGAATTAAATTTATTTTAATGAGTAGCCAAATCATTACATACTAAGTTTAAGTTTTAAAGGATTAAGCTTTACCAGCTGTAAAAGTTAAAAGTTCTGAGGAATTCCTCATACTGAAGCAACACATCAAAGAGGCCTATGTACAGAAACCCATTTCAAAAGAGACATGACGTCTAACAAGATAATGAGACTGTTTGCAAGGATAGTTTATGATTCAAATTAAGCATTTCAAAGGAATTCAGAGCAGGCAGTCAAACCTTTGAAGCTGTCTAGAGGTAACAACTGAAGATTTCCATTTCAAAGAGAGTATACATCAGGGTTAGGATGGACCTGTGCCGGTGGAACACAAACTGTAATTTAGAAGTCAGTGAAAAGTTTACATAGGGTTAGCTGAAGTCATTCATATAATTCCATAGCCCTAATCCTTTGCAATTCTACACTTTTCCATGAAAGACTGAAGACCTCCACATTTTAGTGGATGTACAGTTACATATTCAAAACAAGTTTAAAAAGATAACACGTGTCGAGAGCCAAATATTCTAAAGCTAGGAAATCTTACATTTGTGATTGTCTATTAAAACTTCATTATTGTCTCATGTTACACAAAGTACATATATATTTTGAGCTCTGAAAGAAACAAAAACTGTGTGAATACACAGCAAGAGAATATAAATTATGTAATCAAAGACTTGGACATGCATGGACACCAGGAGAAATAAGGTCACAAAGACCTTAGTTAGGTAATGTTAGTGTTTTCTTACAGCTAAGCAATTCTGTACTCTAAATACAAAGAACTTATACAGCTATTTCACATGCATTTTCCTTCTTTTCAAAAAATCCAAACAACTGAAAGAATGCACTGCAGGACAGTGGGAACTAGCTACGTTATGTGGCTGCTGGAGAAAACTTTATTTCCCTAGGGTATATGACTATCCGAGTTGTCTCAGAGGAACACACTCTTACTCACTCACTCACTCACTCACTCACTCACTCACTCACTCACTCACTCACTCATTGTTGTACACAGTCATTCTCTTCTCCCTGAACAGAGAAAAATTATGCTTGCACAATACAGTGTTCCTATTGAGAAGTGGGGAACTAAATCCAACAGCAAAATCTTCCTTTGCACACATTGATTCAGCTGCTCACATACTCTTAGTGCATTGTACAGTGCTAGGTTTGGCTAGCCTAAAAGTGGGCCCACACTTCGTCTTCCTTAAAGTAGATATAGCTGTGGTCAGACCAATCTCTTTTCTTCTCTTAGAATTTTTCCTTTTTCCTCAAGAATTTCTCGTATTTTCTAAATCTGTCTAAGTTCAGTAAAATCAGCAAAGGCAACAAAATTAGAAGCTGAGACAGATGATTTGCAACTGAGATACAAAGGCATTAAGTCATTAAAAAGGCATTACATTCCTTGATTGTTTTAATCACAAGGTGGTTCTAAGTTGCATTAGAGATCATCTCAGTACTCAGGATGTGTCAGCATAGTTGCCATTGTTGCCATTGATTAAAACATATGTTTACTCCTCCTAAAAATGTCTGATGATCATTATATTTGGATAAAGAACAAGACTGTGGAGCAATGTACTCTACATCTTTGCCAGATAATTCACAGAAAAAGAGATCAGTTTTTACTTTCATCTTTTCAGCTGAACACTTTCTCTGACTGCGCTTAAATATATTTTCTACCGTTGTTAAAAGCCTTTTTTTTAAAGGAGATGAAATCTGAGATATGACAACAGCAACACTTAACTAGATCCTTTATACAGCTAGGCCTGCAGTCAGCTTGAAAGCAGATATTACTTCTTGTTTATTCCTCATTACTCCTTTATTTTCCAAGGAAGCTTTTGCTTGTGGTGGATTTTTTGGGGTTTTTTTGAAATTTTTTTCCCAAAATTGAATTTCAGCTGTCCTTTCTGATGGATCATTCAGAAGAATAACCAGTAGTAGATGCCATGGAAAGAGTACATAAATATCACAGAAATTCAGTAAAAGTTATCTGGGTCCGCATTCTCACCTTCTAGCTCTCTAACAACAGTTATGCAAATAATGCTACCAAGGGCAGAGAAAAGAAAAAAAGAAAGAAGGGACAAAAAAGGAAATATTATCTCAATTTCAATACACTGAGTTTATGATGGCTAATACTATACCTCCCAAGGTCTGAGACAAAAAAAAAGGCACTAATATAAGTGCATTATTTTGAAGTTTTCAGCATAGAAGAATTAATAGAAGAGAAAGTTGACCACTAATTAAATGTAGAGAAGGAGGTATACAGTGTCATTTGAGAGGGACGTGTAAAAAACAAAAAGGTAAGTTAGAATAAGAATGCAGAAAGAAGTTCAGACAGGAAACAGTAATATGAAGGACAAATTAAAACCAAGGAAAAAGGTGAAGATATACATTTTCAGACTTCAGGTAGGGTGATCCTACTTGAGATTTAGTAAAAGAAAAGCATTGGTGTAAAAGTGGTGAATGTGAAAGAGAAAGAAGAGGGAAAAATTGTTGCCCCAAAATTATAGGCAGTTGGTTAAAGGAGTTGAGAAAATAAAAGAGAAGAGTGACTCATTACAAAGTTAGGGAGAGAGAAGAATTCTTATTTTGCTCATCAAGAAAAGCAATCAGACGCATTGCAAAATATATGGTGTGTACTTCTATATGAAGGAAGCAGGTGACAAGAAATGATTAGGCAAAGGGAGAGTTTCAGAAGTTGTTTGGTAAGAAAGACCTTTTTAAATCACAGAATTGTAGAATAACAGAACGATTGATGTGGGAAGGGACCCTTGGAGACTATCTGGTCTAATCTCCCTGTTCAAGCAGGCTCATGTAGAGCAGGTTTCAGACATCTCCAAGAACATCTAGAAGGACAGAGAGTTCACTGCCTCTCTGGGCAACCTCTTGCCGTGTTAAGTCACCCTCATTGTATTGAAAAATGTCTCCTTAAGTTCAGGAGGCCTCTTGTGTTTCATTCTGGATCTATCACCTCTTGTCGTGTCACTGGGCACCACTGGAAAGACCCTGGCCCTGTCTTCTTTGCACTGTCCCTTAAGGTATTTATATGCTTTGATGAGATTCTTCCCTGAGCCTTCTCTTCTCTGGCCTAAATAGTCCCAGCTCTCTCTCAGCCTGTCCTCATGTGAGAGAAGACTGTAAAAAATCACAGTAATGAATGACACAACTATCTTTAAGTTACACTGAAGACATAATGAATAATTGCGACTAAGAAGTATCGTCAATGAGCTGAACATGTCTATAAAGTATGTAACGGAACATTATGTGTGATGTAGAACATATATGATAGACCCTTTAAAAGGGTTTGTTTTACTGATACTGATATGTTAACTACCAGAATCTACAAAAATTTAAGCTAACTTTCTTGGAGGTGCTACTGCTTTCCTTACACTTTGCCACACCTCCACAGAACTGAACAATTGCAGCAGACCCAAGAGAGTATCATGGAAAGAGAAATGTAGTTTAACCAGGAATTCTGGTTAAGGGAAGAAAGTAGGAGGTTTATGCATCTAAGCTCTGTCTAAAAAACAAATGCAATTAAAAAAACATCTTGCATGGACAAGTGTATGTGTCCAGCTATTCCAAATGTAAACATGAACTGCTTGTTCAGGTGTGTGGCAACAATAGCTTAAACTTTCAAATAACGCTTTGAAGCTGTTTAAGAGGTTTTCTGTAAAGGAGTATATTCTATACATGTCATAAAACTACCAGGTGTTGCAAAGGCACAAAGACAGAGAGAGTCTGAACACAAGAACTTCATTCTGGAAAAAACAGAACCTGCATGAAATTTGTATAACATTTATAATTTATGTCAACAAATGAATTGATTAATTTCCTGTCTTTATTTACAAATAAATTAGAGTCATTAAGCCCAGAGAGTAAATCTCTTGACCACTCAGATCACTTCATTCCTCCATATAAGTTTTGGTAGCAGGACAGATTTGCAATCTATTTTACACAGACTACTATCTACAGAACCTACAGCAACAGTTCCTGAGATTGGTTCATTGTGCAAACTGAAAGAAATAATCCGAGCTGCATTTTTTCCTGCTTACTACTCAAAAAGATTTAACCAATTTAATATGTCAAGCTATTATTAACATTGATAACTTCAGTTAACATGAGTAATTAGTTCAATATCACTTTGTATGTCTTTGAGTTCTCTTTTTTCCCTCCCAGATGGTCAAAATGGTCTAAGCTGTTCAAAGGAACAAGTTAAGTCAATGAAAAATAGACCTCTTCAAATAGTTTGTTTCTGAGAGTTGTTCATGAACTCATTACAGCCGTAGAACCTGACAGAGAACAGGATCAGAATCTCAGTATGTTCGAATGTTTGTACCTAGTTAGTGAGGGAAACCACTATTTTTAGCCCAAAGTATTTACAACAGGAAAATTTATTACATTAGAATAGATATGTCTCAGATATTTTTGATAAAAGGAATCTTATGGCTCATACAAATTCATAATCACTTTCAGCTATATTTTTTATTCCTGTTTGGCTAAAATTGGCTATTCTGTTGTTTTCCTACAGTAAATATCCACAGTTCCTGCTCCTATTAAGAGAAACATGACCAAATCTTTTCTTAAAAAAACACTATCAATTAAAAGAAAATTATTTTAACTAAATGTTGGTTAAAGAATACTTTTGGTATTAGATGTAATGAAGCATATTAATAGGGATGTGACTGACATAATAGTGTAGTCAATATTTTGTTAACTAGCATATTGCGTCTGATCATCTTAGCTACCTACTAATGAATTACGAAGGCTCTCTTCACCTTTATTTTTGTGTGGTTTTTGGTTTTAAAGTAAATGAAGCACATGCTATGTAAGAATTTTGAGAAGGAAAAGGTGATATTATGGTAGTCACTTCCACTTTTCATGACTCATCTAAAATCTCTCGGAATGCCAACAGTTACTGAAGATGTCCTGTTGAATTCTTGGCCCTTGAGGTACACTTAGCTTTTGGGATACACTTAACCTAAATGCATTATGTTGTGCAAACAACAACTGGGGGCACGAACCCAGAAAACCAAATGCAGGATTTTGAAACAAAGCGTACAATTAGACAATATACATCGTTTTTCTCTTCTAATTTTCTTGTCACCATTAACCTAGGACTAAATTCTTTTTGTCGAACTACTTGCAGGAACTTAATTTGCCTTTTGGGTTTACTCAAGTTAATTGAAAGCAAACTCTCCTTCATCTACTACTTCAAACCCAATGAAGATTTCTCAGTCATTTCTAATGAATAAATGTGTATTGTTTAACACTGAATAGAGAATACGAAGGCCACTTTCTTGTCCAGGGTCAGATATCTATGAGAAAGTTTTTCTGGGCTTAGATATATTCCACCAGCTATACCATCAGGAAATAAACAGTTCAAACTGTTTGCTGCCTCACATTGCCACCACAAATTGTTTTGCTGCCTCTCCTGATTCCCATACAGGACAACACTATTTATAATTCTTGGAACTGACCATAATTTTCATATCTGTTACCATACTTTTATGTGTGGGTTTTTTCCAATGGTGGGAGTAAAAATAATTAAGTGAAAGCAGATACTTGTTATCTTTACTGAACCAGTGACCAAAATTCAAATTTTCCCAATCCCAGAAATCTCTGTAATCCCCAAGAAGCTGAAAAACACAATCCAGAAAGAGAACAGATCATGTTCATGTTTTCAATGCTAAACTGAAACTCTTTTCCCTTCCCCTCAGATCCTAACAAGGAAAGAACTGCAAAAACACACTACTGAAAACTTCATTCTCAAGCTAAAGTAAAAGGATCCCTCAACAAAAACATATGACAGCTGTGCAGGAACCTTGCACTCTGGATCACACTAAAATAAAACTCCATTTAAAAGTTTGACTCCTTTCACCCACCATCTGTCTAAAAATAAAAATCTGTGTGTGATAAAGGTGTTGGAAAGCTCTCTGAGGTAATCAGAGCTAGAATGCACTGGTTGGGGCTATTACCACACCCATCAAGCCAATATATAATTTCTTTTTGGATATTACTGTTCAGATAAAACATTTAACCTGACATTTTCTCCTGCAGCATCAGGGACTTACCTGTAAAAGTGACATGTCTGCAATCTTTATTCTCATCACTCAGAGCCTTATACGTGCTCCTTTTGCAAAAAAATGAGCCTTACAGGGAAAAACTATCTAACTACTATGCCCTTCTCTTGGCAGAAAAACACTAAAATTTAGGTCAACTGTTCCCCCATTTTGCTATATGTTGACATAGGTAAGTAAGACACAGCAGTTGGTTTCTGTGTCTGTGTAGTAGTGGAATGAATTTAGCTGAGGCTGTTTCTGCTGATTATTGTTAACAAAACATACTTTATCTTATTGTACCGGAAACTTTCGGACATGAGAAAGTTCACCTTAGCAACCACCCTAAAGAACTCAAAGAATACATGGCATTATTTCCATTATGAAAAATGGTAGTTTTTCTCTACAATTAGTAACAAATGTTTACCTTTGAATTAAATATTGGTCCTATTTTTGAGAAGCAAAACAATTATTTCTGTCCCGCCTTTTGATAATTAGCCTTCTGCAAGAAGAAATGCTTAAAATATCATCATTTGACTTTATCATGTCTATTTAGAAGCCCAGTATTTAACTAGGTCCTGATTTATGAAGAAATCAAACAGGTGTGTAGGTTAAGATCAAGGGAACCCAAGGTAACTACCTGTATCTTATAAACTTAGTAAAGCTCGGTACATGTTCAGAAGCCTTGCCGAGTCAGCATCTTCTTAATCTTTATGTGTTATTGAAAATATCTTCACATATTTCATGGATGGATGAGGGTGGTGGTATCTTTATTTGTCAGTCAGTAAAAACGGAAAAGGAAAAGTGTGTTCAAATATAGACACATAATTATAAATCAGAAACAATTCACTAAGAAATTAAGTTAACTTATTTTTTTCTTCTGATAGGTAGAGTGAGAATGTCACTAACACAGATTAATATATCTGCTAAGAAATATATAGAACTTCATAAGACTGAAAAATACTGTAAAGTGTTCTGTATCATTTCAAAATTTAAAAAAAAATCTGTTCTGTTAGCAACCAAATAACTCATAGCAATTACAACCTTTTTCAGTACATTAAATCCTTCTTGCTAGGCTTCCTGAGCATTTAAGAACAAAAGTGCATTTGTAGCAATTCCCTACAGGATGACGTTTAGGGTCATGAGTACACTCTAAATATTTGAGTGTACTCTTATTGAAGTCATTAGAGCTATTCATATACACGAAGTGAAGCACACACTTGGAATAAGGTGAAGGCTTCAACACAGTTATTGCAGAATTACAAATGTATAATTGTAGCTGCTTAGTATCGTGAAATAACACATAGATATTATCAATATTAAAAGACAAAAGTAGGGACATTTCTTGGGACAACTTATTATGGTGTGTTCAATTTTGTATTACTTTGTCTATTTCTCCATTATTTTTATGATAGTACTTCAAGATACCTTCAGAAAAGTTACTGAAGAATTTTTGCAGAGCTTCTTCAGTCAGTTTCCTGAAATAGCTGACGGTCTAGCAGTGACACAAATAGTCAAATTGAATACAGGTCTTTGGCTGGACTTTTTTACCAGCTATACTAATAAATCAATTTGATGGTGTGGATCACCCTAATACATTCCTTCCTCTAATGCTGCTAACTTGGAAGGGCCATTGTTTTACTATGAGACTTTGATATACAATACTGGCCAGCTGTTCTGAAAACCCAGATGTTTGAACAGAAAAATAAACAGATGACCTAAATGAGACAAAAAGTTTACAAAAAAGAGCTTTATTTTTTCCTTTGCATAGTCAGTCTTCTGCATCAAAACTTGGTACATTTGAAATTCTGTGAGACTAAAAATATTTCCATTAAATCAGCCCCAAGCAGTCATACAAACACATTTAATATAATTTAAAAGATTATTCCAGTACTTTACCAAAGTCCTAAACTGTTACCAAAGTGCTATAGCTTGAAACACAGCTAATTTTTAGTTCAACAGACTGTAAAGGATTTTCCTTCTTTCATCTGTTTTCCGATTAATATTGATTGAGGGTGAAGTTCTGAACCTATTGTTATTACATTCACTAAAAATTAAAATGAAAAATCTCATCTATTCATGTTTTATGTGAATCTAAATCCCTGTTACTTTTTTTCTTAGAGGAGACACATATTCACTTTATTATGATATAGGAAGCCCCAAGGACTGCCTTGCTACTCTTAGGCTCAAGACTTCTGTGCAGGTATCTATCCAGATGTGTAAGCACAGCCACCTAATGTTCACAGAGTAACACTAACTGCACGTGTTATATCAGGTTGACCACTGAATGTGATTTTACAAAAAATGTTATGTATGTGGTGCGTGACACTTAATCCTTTCATTATCCATTTAAACACCTAAATGGCCACTAACTCTGTAGTGTATGAAAGTCTCAGAATGATCAATAATTTCACCTTCATAATGCTAAGTCCAAGCATTCTGGTTTTGCAGCTTGAGAACAAAAGATGAATGTGGCAGAAAAAACTTCTAAACCTTATCCTTATATACAACCAAGAATGAAATGCAGCTGGGTGTCTGTCGGCTGATGTTGATACGATTCTTCTGTGGCAACTGGGAACTTTTGTATGGTTTATGAAGTAAGTTTTTTTTCTACAGATTATCAACTTGTCTCTCAAGTTGCTCATACAAAAGTCCCTGCTGTAGTATGAATTTTTGATTTTGGACAGAAATCTCATGCTTAGGTATGAGTTACACACACTCTATGGCAATGGAGGAAGAATTAAAGCTCTGTTTTTCCTTAGGCATCACAGGAAATAGGCTATCCAAAGCCAGTGAGAAGAGAAGCTACTCAGAAAGCAATTCAAAGCATAGACCTGTTTTAGGGGCTCTGAATCACTCTAACCTAGCACAGCTTTCTGTTCCAGTGGTAGAACTCTAGTGGGTTGCAGTGTAACATTGAACCCACTAGTATCAATGAGAATTCTACAAAAGCCTAACATCTTGGCTTTAGACGTATATGCCACAGGCTAGCCATTAACACCTAAAACTAGGACAGTGTCTTAGCCTCAGCTAAAACACAAGGCTAAATACGCAATACTCTTGAAGTTTGTTTACCTAACAAAGTTACTGCACAGTGAACTAGGATATGAATTTATATTATTATAGCTACTTTACAATAATTCTCTCTGTGATGATTTCTATTGTACAATAAGGATATTTTATTGTAAGACAGATTAATCACTCTGAAGAGTGGTAAGTTAAACTTTGTAAACAGTCCCTCACTTAGCCTTTTTCCTCTCAGTGAACACTAAGAACCTCTAGCTAAGGAGCAGTGTAATGTGAATAATGAAGAAGGGTTGGCATGATATGACAAACTATGAGTTTACATGCCGGTAGACCAGTCTGTCAACTCTTAGTAAGAGATAGGTCAGTTTGCCTTTCTTTTGCCATTAAAATATGCAATACTGTTGGTCTTCAGGCTAATTCTTGAGGAACTACCACGTACTTTCTTTTCACCAGGACAGACAACGAGTTTTCTTACCTATCTTTGAATTTTCTATTGGTCATTCTCTTCTCAAGTTTGGCTAATAATTTCCCATGTGTATGAAATGTTTTACTGAAGTCCAGAGAGATCAATGAAAAGCTTAAATGGACCTTACAGAAAGGTCAGTGTAAATTAAGCAGCAGGGAAAAGGAGACTGCTGGAAACAAAAAGGCATCCTTCAAATAAGAGAAGCCAGTTCCCAACAAAGAAAAGAGAAGAACATATAGCTTCGTAGGGAAAATGTTAAGTCACAATCAGAAAAGCCAAAAATTATCCTGAGCATCAAGTTGCTGAAACCATGAAACCTAATAAAAGGCAACATTCTCAAACAGCTGTCACTGGGTTGATCAGGCCAATACATGATTAAGATGTAGGGGCAATATCAAAGAATATTGATCCCTAGTAGAAAAAACAAATAATGGTTTTTTTTCAGTCAGTATCCACTACAAAATTGCTTACAGGTGTTTCCCAACAAATCTGTTCTTTACAAAGGACAAGGGACGGGTTCATACGAAAATGTCAGTGTAATAGAATTTATAATAGACTGCTTAAATGAACAACAACCAACTGCAATAATGAAATGGTATTTTCACTCAAGTGTTCCAGAGGAATTAAATCCTAAATTACTATTGCGTGGAACCCACCACTATCATTAATGTCTATACCAAAAGGACAAAAAACAAACAAAGTGTGACATCAATTTAAAAAAAAAAAAACGACAAAAGTTCCAGAGAATTACAGCCCTTTATTTCTGACCTCTGCACTGAACAAAGTAGTAGTACAATTCTCTACTATAGTAAAGAATTTGATCATCTGGAATGTTACACAATACTGGGGAAAAAGTTAAAAATATTTTCACTATCTAAAACATTCTTTGAGTATTTAACATGTCAGTGCTCACAGTAGAAGAAAGGCAGTTCTAGGCATTTGTGATAGATTTTATTCAAAACCAATGTAGGAAAAAAAGGTCAGTAGTAAAGATAAAAAATTTGCTGGTGGTAAATAAGGCAACAAAGATGGTTCAGGTCATTCCATCTAGAACAGAAACCATCAGAATTCGGAAAGCATAGCAAATAGAGAACACAATGTTTAAAGTAAAAATGGTCTCCATACAAGGAGGCATTAATTAGCCAGAAACCCTTTATCTTGGAAAAAAGTCAGCAGATAAGAGAGAAAAGTATGCTAGATGTCTATAAAATCATGAACATAATGGAGACACTGTATAAGAAAAACTTTCTCACTCTTTCTCCTATGTATTGAGTATATGTGGCAAGGTTTTTCTAGTGGGGGGAGGCTATAAGGAGGTTTATGTAAGAAGACACCAGAAGTTGCCTCCTCCAGCAGTGTTCAGCATCTGTCAATACTTAACATCAGAGACATGGACAGTGGTATTGAGTGCACCCTCAGCAGTTTTGCCAATGACACCAGGCCATGTGGTGTAGTTGACTCGCTGGAGAGAAAGGATGCCGTCCATGGGGGTTCTCATGGGGAATTTTGGCCACTCTGATATCTGCTGGAAAGACTATACATCTAGGCACACACAGTCCAGGAGGTTCCTGCAGAGCACTGATGATAACTTTTTGATGCGAGTAGGGGAGGAGCCAACCAGGAGAAGTGTGCTGCTGGACCTTGTAGTGACAAAAAAAGAAAGACTGGTTGAGGATGTGAAAGTTGGGGGCAACCTTGGATGCAGTGACCATGACATGGTGAAGCTCAGGATCTTGTGTGGAGGAAACAGGGAAATCAATAGGATCACAACCTTGAAATTCAGGAGAGCTAACTTTGGCCTCTTCAAGGACCTGCGTGGAGGAATCCCATGGGTTAGAGCTCTAGAGGGTAGTGGGGGTCCAAGAGACTTGATTACTATTCAAGCATCTCTTCCTCTGTGCTCAAGACTGGTGTATCCCTATGAGTAAGACATCAATCAAAGGAGGCAGGAGACCAACATGAATGAACAAGGAGGTTCTAGCAAAACTCAAATGGAAGAAGAAGGTCTGCAGAATGTGGAAAGAGGGACCGACCACTTGGGAGGAATATATGAACATTGTCAGAGTATGCAGGGATGCAACTAGGAAGGCTGAGGTTTACCTGGAATCGTATCTGGCAAGGGACATCAAAGACAACCAGAAGAGTTTCTTCAGGTACATCAGTAGCAAATGGAAGACTAGGGAAAATGTGGGCCCACTGCTGAATGAGGTGAGTGCCCTGGTGATGGAGGGTACACAGAGGGCGCAGTTACTGGAATCTATAATCTGACACAGTTAGCCAGTGTGCATGGCTCAGCTTTCCACGCCCTTCCTTGGCAATGGCTTTCTTTAACTTTTTATTGTACAGAGATATGAAAATCATAGAATCATAAAATCATAGAATGGTAAGGGTTGGAAGGGACCTTAAAGATCACCTAGTTCCAATCCCCAAGCCATGGGCAGGGGCACCTTGTGATACACAAGGTTGCTCAAAGCCCCGTTCGACCTGGCCTTGAACCCTTCCAGGCACGGGGTATCCACAACGTCTCTGGGCAACTTGTTCCAGTGCCTCACAAACCTCATGGTGAAGAATTTCTTCCTTATATCTAATCTAAATCCATCTTCTTTCAGTTTAAAGCCATGATGCCTTATTCCTATCCCTACATGCACTTGCAAAAAGTCCCTCTCCAGCTTACTTTTAGGCCCCTTTCAGGTACTGGAAGGCTCCTCTAGGTTCTCTGCAGAGACTTCTCCAAACTGAACAGCCCTAATGCTCTCAGCCTTTCCTCATAGGCGAGGTGTTCCAGCCCTCAGACCATTTTTGTGGCCCTCTTCTGGCCCCGCTCCAACAAGTCTGTGTCTTTCCTGTGCTGAGGGCTCCAGAGCTGGACGCTGGACTCCAGGTGGGCTCTCACCAGAGCCGTGTAGAGGGGCAGTATCACCTCCATCGACCTGCTCACCATGCTGCTTTGGAAACAGCACAGGAGACGGTTGGCTTTCTGGGCCACGAGCACACATTGACAGGTCATGTTGAGCTTCTTGTCAGCAAACACCCTGACGTCCTTTTTCTCAAGGCTGGTCTCAATCCCTTCTCTGCACGGGCTGTATTTCTGCATGGCATTGCCCCAAACCATGTGCAGGACTTTGAACTTGGTCTTGTTGAACTTCACAAGTTTCACACAGGCCCACCTCTCAAGCCTCTCCAGGTCCCTCTGGATGACATCCCTTGCCTCCAGCATGTTGACCACACCACACATCTTGGTGTCATCAGCAAACTTGCTGAGGGTGCACTCAACCCCACTGCCCATGTCACCACCAAAGATGTAAAACAGTGGTGGTCCCAATACCAAATCCTGAGGAACGCCACTCATCACAGGTCTCTGCTTGTACATTGAGCCTTTGATGACAACTTTTTGAGTGCGAACATCCAGCCAATAAGAACAGAATTCCTTCACCCAAATTTTCCCCGCTGGAATGGACCCTGCAGGGAGGGCTATTTTATTTTCTGTGGGCAGAGCAACAGCTTATGTCATACAGCAGACACAAGAGGGTCAGATATCTCTATTGCGTAATCTTTCCAGCCAAATATTTTGCTATATGCCTGACAAGCATATTTATGTTGTCCTTATCACGTGGACCTCTACACATACACATGCTACAAAGAAACATACATGACACACATACGTCTCATTCAACCTCCATAAATAAACACTCAGTGTCAGAACAAACTTCTGCTCTTCACCCCTCAGCCATATTTAATTGTACACCACCCAGACTTACTCCTAACCTCACATCCCACCCTGCTTTTATCTTTCTTCTGACTCTGCTCTCTCAGCCCTTATCATCTCCACACAGAGGTATTCATGCATTAACTCATCTCTGTTTCTTGAATGCACAGCTGAGGAGGCAATAAGATCCAAGTCACATTATTTCGAAGGGTTCAGATCACATGTGAAATACTGTTTGAGAGAAAAAGCACATGCCAAACAGCTGTTGAAAATGGCTAGGACAAGCTGTACATGACATGGAGGGAAGCAGGAACAGGTGGGATATGCCCTCAAGAAACTAGGTAAATTTAGGGGAAAAGATCTGGTATCTCGTGTACACAAAAAGAGGAGGCAAAGTTGGGCACTGCTGGCAGTCCCCATGGCAAGTTCAAACTGCGGGAAGCTACATACAAACAGCCCAGAGGGAGCACCAGCCACCAGGAGCACTGCAACCATGGAGCACAAACGGGGAGCAGTGTCTGTTGGGAACAGTGTCAGCAGTTAACTGGTGGCTGTGGAAGCCTACCCAGAAGCTAGAGCTCTCCAGGAAATTAGAATCTGAAGAATGTCATCTTTCAAAATAATTACCTTTGAAAAAGTGGACTCTTTGCCAAGAACTATAAGGAGACTGTGACCTGCTGAAAGAAAACGGTGTCCACCCACTGCAACTGCAAGGTTGTGGCTGAATCCCAAATGGAAGCACTACAGCCTACCTATGCTGACCACTCCACCCAGATTTCCTAAGGACTGAAATAGTGGTCCATACTTTAAGTCACATGGATCTCATTAAGGAATTTTTATGGTACTCCTTGAGGCAAATTAAACACATGCTTATGCTTGAATACAGAAGAAAAATTTAGAGTGCAATGCATTGAGCAGAGTCCCACTGCAAAACACAGTTCTACACGGAGTCTGCAAAGATGCGTTACAAGCAGATTCTTCATATACATTTGCGCCCACACCAGTCACTTGAGTGGTTCAACAGGGCTTCCCAGCCTGGCCATGGGTCCTTCCCCCAGCCCAGCTCTGTTGTCTAAAGGTGGCCCCTGAGCTTGGGCCCCTGAGTGCTCACATTCCAGGATGGTCTACAAGACAGTGTTGGGTCTGTTTCTTATCTCACCACCAAATGAAACTTCACTCCCTTGCAAGGCATCTTTCTGTCTCTGACATTCCTGTATCCAGCCAGTTTAACACCTTCTTGCAGCTGGGCCTTCTTGCCCTCCATGCCAGATCATTCCTCCATCACAAACCAGCACTGCTGAGCGGTTATGATTAGAATTTCCCCTTTGTGCTCCAGTATCTGGAAGTCATCCCATGCGCCTGAAGGTAGCAGTGGGTGTGATAGCTTCCAGTATGCCTAGCTGGAAGAACTTGGACAAGTAGCTGTGTTACAACAGGAACTCAACAAGCCACGCAGTGTCTGGGAATGTGAGTAGGAGACAGATGCACGTTATTGTTCACAGTCCCAGACCGAACAAGAGCACTGCTTTAAGTTTGTGCAAAGGGAAAGTAAGCCTGAATTCAACCTAGAGGTGACTGACACAAATAATTCATGAGTTGAAGGAGACTGGACTCTTTTGCTCAGGGCAGAAAGAAGAACCTTCCTCCATCCCCAGGAGTTCCCCTGCCTATTGGACCTGATGTACTGGGGTTGGAGAATGAAAAGCATGTGTGTTATAGATAGGACTCAGAAGAAGTCAACCATGCAAAGTTGATCCAACCACCTACCTGCATTTAAACCAGTGCCACCAGAAAAGTATGGTAGGCATTAGTAATTGGAGATTCCTTACAGAGAGATATCAAAGCATCCGTTTGCCACCCAGACAACTTCTTTAGAGAAATTTGCTGCCTACCAGGAACTCGTGTTCATGCTGTCTTTGAGACACTACTGAGCCTGGTCAATCCTACAGACAGCCATCCACTCCTATGATTCCATGTAAGCTCTAACGACACTGTGACAAGGCAACTTAGAACCATGAAAAGAGATTATAGGTCCCTGCGAGTAAAGTTAAAATAGTCTGGAGCACAGGTGGTGTTTTCTATCCTCCCAGTCAAAGGAATGGTTTCGGGAAAGCAGAGTCAAATTGAATAGGTGAATGCCTGGCTGCATAGCCGTTATCATCCTCAAGGTTTTGGCTTTTATGATCATGGATCTACCTTTGAGAATTTTGGTGTGTTGGGACCTGATGGCAGTCATCTGACCAAGAGGGGCTTCTTTGCCAACAGGATGACCACACTAGACTTAATGGGAGGAAGGGGATGGAGATGCCTCATCCCTGGAAACATTCAAGGTAAGGTTGGATAGGGCTCTGAGCAACCTGATCTGACTGAAGATGTCTGTTATCGCTGCAGAGGGAGTGGACTAGATGACCTTTAAAGGTCCCTTCCAACCCAAACTGTTCTATGATTCTATGATTCTGTGAACAAAGAGCCAAGTGGTGATGCTGATATATTAGGAACCCACAGGAAAACACCTGTGAAATGCCTCAAGGCAATTATGGTTTGTTCTTCTAAAAAGGTGACACAGTAGATAGCCCAGCTGAAACGTCGGTATACTGATGGATGTAGCATGGGTAACAAACAGGAGGAGTTGGAAACAACTGTACAGCTAGAAATCTATGATCTAACTGCTGTCATTGAGAATTGGTGGGACAAAACACACAACTGGAGCACTGCAATCATTAGCTATAAACAGGTCAGAAGGGACGGGCAAGGAAGGAGGCAAGGGGCAAGAGTTGCCCTCTATGTAAAAAAATCAATTGCTTGCACAGAGCTGTCTTTAAAAAACAGTAAAGAACAGATTGAGAATTTATGGGAGAAAACTAGAGTTTAGACCAACAAACGAAACCTTGCTGCTGGTGTTTACTACAAGCTACCTAATCAAGGGGAACCTGTTGGTCAAGCTCAGCTGTAGGAAACATGATGTTCACAGGTCTGCTCCTTCTGGGGGACTTCAATCCCCCTGACATCTGTTGGCAAAGTAGCATAACAAGCTGTAAACAGTCCAAGAAACTCTTGGATTGCACTGAGAATAGCCCAGATAGGGATGACCATTACTTGATCTGTTGCTTTCCAACACAGATGAACTAATTATAGAGTGGAAGGCTGGTGGCAGCCTATGCTGCAGAGATCATGCCCTTTTTTGCCTCAGTTTTCACTCTTCCCACATCTGTCAAGTCCCTGAACCTCAAGTCCTTCCCACTGTAAAAGACCAGGTTCAGGAACACCTGAGGAACCTGAACATACACAAGTCCATGGAACCCAATGAGATACGTATCAGGTGCTGATGGAATTGGTTGAGGTAGTTTCTAAGCCACTCTCCATCACATTTGAAAAGTTGTGGCAGTCAGGTGAAGTTCCCAGTGACTGGAAAAAGGGAAACATTGCACCCATTTTTAAAAAAGAGTAACAAGGAGCACCCAGGGAACTACTGACCAGTCAGCCTCACCTCTGTGTCCGATGAGATATGGAATGGATCCTCCTGGAATTTATGTCAAAGCATGTGGAAGGCAAGAAGGTGATCAGAAACAGACAACATGGCTTCACCAAAGACCCATCATGCCTGACTACTCTAATGGCCTGCCACCATGGAGTGGCTGCATCGGCGGACAAGGAAAGAGCAGCTGATGTCACCTACCTGGAATTCTGTAAGGCCTTTGATATGGTCCACTTCAGCATTCTTACCTGTAAATTGGAGAGATATGGCTTTGATGGATAGTCTGTGAGACGGATAAGGTGTTGGGTGGATGGTCATGTCCAAGAGTTACAGTCAATATCTCAGTGTCACTGTGGAAACCATTAACTAGAGGTATCCCTCAAAGGTCCATACTGGGACCAATATTTAATATCTTCATCAACGACATAGCTAGTGGGATTGAGTGCACCCTCAGCAAGTTTGCAGATAACACCAAGCTGAATCGTGCAGTTGATTTGCTTGAGGGAAAGCATGCCATGCAGTGGGACCAAGACAGGCTTGAGGAATGGATGTATGCAAATTTCACGAAGTTCAATAAGCCAAGTGAAAGGCCATGCACCTGGGTCAGGCAGGATGAATTGATTTGGAGGAGGCCTGAGGAAAAGGTCTTGGAGATACTGGCAGATGAAAAAATTTACATGAGCTGGCAACATGCAGTTGCAGCCCAGAAAGCCAATTGTATCCTGGGCTGCGTCAAAAGAAGAGTGGCCAGCAGGGCGAGAGAGGTAGTTTTTCCTCTCTACTCCAGTGTCATGAGACCCCACCTGGAGTACTCCATCCAGCTCTGGGGTCCCCACTACAAGAAAGGCAGAGACCTGTTAGACCAGGTCTAGAGGAGGGCCACAAAAATGATGTGAGGGTTGGAACACCTCTCCTAAGAGGAAAGGCCAAGAGAACTGAGGTTGTTTAGACTGGAAAAAGGAAGGATCTGGGGAGAAGTTATTGCAGCTTTTCAATATATAAAGGGGGCTTATAAGAAAGATGGAGGGACACTTTTTACTGGGGTCACCAGTGACAGAACACAGGGAAATTATTTTAAATTGAGAGAGTGTAGGTTTAGGTTGGACATAAGGAAAACATTTTTTACAATATGGGTGTCAAGACAATAGAACAGGTTGCCCAGAGAGGTTGTGGGTACCCCATCGCTGGAAGTGTTCAAGTTCAGGTTGGATGGGCCTTTGAGCAACCTGATCTGATGAAAGATGTCCCTGCCCATGACAGGGAGGTTGGACTAGATGACCTACGAAAGTTCATTCCAGCCTAAACTGATCTGTGATTCTATGGTTCTATACTAGTGTTTTATACCAAACATAGAAAGCTTGAAAATATAGACTTAAGTGAATCAGATATTGAGCAACAGGAAGTTTCAAAATAATTTTTATCTCCTCATCTTCCAGTATTGAAAACCTAGCCCTGTATTCCCACACCCTGAAATGTCCCTGGAGTAGATGTTCCTGCCATAAAATGTTTTAGTAAGATTTTGCATTTTATGAAATTTTTAGAGGGCAAGGTCCACTTAAACTTTGTATTTCTTTAAAAGAGGAACTTCAGTTTGATTGATACTATTTTTTGTTGGTTGTCCTTCCCCATTCTGTGTCCCTTTTCTTTTTCAGTTTAGCAACTGAGCACAAAATTCAGTTAGTCACTGAGATTTGTACTCTAATTGGCTGGAAATGGAAGTCAACACTGTGCCCTGTAATGAGCTCTGAGAGTCATTACAGCGCTTTTCCAAAGTGATAGCCATGCAAATAAGAGAAAAATCTGAGACAAAATTTATAAGTCAGTGTTTTAAAATGTGTTTATAATTTTATAAAATAATCAAAGCCCTGTAAAGACCTAAATATATGGAATTTCTAGTTCTGACCATTAAAAAATACTTTGCTTTTCTGCTAGCTTTTTTGAGGTTGCATTTACAGACTGTGCAAATGCCAAGTGTGCAGGAACATAAAAGTTTTCTTCTGCTTTACGGAAGACAAACTTATTTCTTCTTTGTATCAGCATTTCTGAATCAGAATTACTTCTACTTTTTTGCTGGCTATCATACTAAATGGGTGACTGCCAACATATATTGGCCATTCAACGGACTTTAAATGAAAGCCCTAGCATATACTTGGGCTAAACTTATTCACTCCATGATCAGTTTTATACAGGAAATAATTTTGACTGGTCTTCTCACTCCATACTTTTTCTTTCTAGCAAGTTTTACATTGGTATTTTCTGAAACAGAATTTTTCCAAAATTTTTACAGAATGACGATCTCCCATTTAATGAAGGCAAGCCATTACTTCTGTTCCCACGAATTCTCATTTCTATCTCAAAAAAAAAAGTAGTGAAAATTGTGCTAATTCCTTCTTCAGCTTATTGCTGCCTAGGTTTAAGAGACACATTCTGGGTCTTGAAGATGCACAATGAGGCATGAGAGAGCAAGGATATTACCATATCCAGTCTTCTTCAATGGCATTTATTCTTAAAAAAAGAGTGAGTTGCTCATGTAACATTTCAAAGTCCATTCTGGAAAGTACTACAATATTAGTTAAATGTTTTGGGTTTTGTTTTGGTTGTTTTTTCAGGTAGTAAAGTACTGAAAGCTCGTGTAGAAGAACTGAAATTATCATTATTGAACTTCTATCCCATAAGACTTCACTGGATATTCTATTATATCATTCAATTTCCCCTTGACCTGATTTTGTTCCCCTGATTATAATAGTCAGAGCATTTCTCAGAATGCTCAGGGTGTCTTCCATAATAAAACTGGTTAAGCCTAAAACCTTCCCCTGTGCTTTTTACAATATAAGCCAGTTTTAAATTGATTGACTAAAACAAAACGCCCTCCTCATTCCTCAAGGGATTTATCAGACGAACCTAGATCACACTGTCAGCTCTTGCATGGGCTTCCAGGGACTCAGAATTGAAGACGATGAGAAGTGATGAATCTTGGTCATATGAAAACCCTGAGGGATACAAAATATTATTAAGTGGCAGATGCAAAACACAATTAGCCTTCAACCCAGCCATTTTATTCCTAGTAAAGGGTCTATCTGAGTCAAGCTAATTGTCCCCACTTGTCTAGAAATCTATGAAGAGATCTATTGCTCATAGAAATGCTGTTAATGACTTTATTTTTCCCCACTTGCACCTCTGGCTTCTGTTAAGGTCACAAGTTAATACAGTAAGGTCTGGATGAGATCAGTGGTTTCTATACAGAGCCAGGACAGACCTATCTTTGTTGAAGTGGTATTCTTTTTGGATTGTTCCAATTACCTGCCTTTGAGGAATAAGACTTCTACAGTCATATTCGAGTAAACTGATTATCTGTTAGTAAAAATCTTGTATCTATTGGTTGTTGTACAGATGGCAATGTATCCTTACTTCTACATCATTTATGCACTTTGATTATTTATAGTAATTTGAATTTACTGAATACTTCATAGCTGAAATAGTAGGTCTTTCAAATTTTTGCTTCCACTATAGGAGTCATTAATTCAATAAATTTCTACTGTTAAATTATGTGCTTTATTTTTCAGGTATAGAAAAATATTTACATGGACGAAGCCATTTTAAAAAAGTTGTTACTGTGCTAATATTCATAGCTTTATAAGAACAAGTATGTTTTCTAACTACCAGTGCTGCAAACTTATCCTTACTCTCTTCTTCTGTTGTTCATTAATCTGTCAACAGAGCAGAAAAAATCGCACTGAAGAATACATTTTTATTGTGAGGTAAAATTACACTTGTGGAACCACCATTTTATTTTCAGTTTCTTCCCTAGCACACACAATATTAACTTCTAAACTTCACTCTTCCAAAGTCTGAAAAGTAAGATTTCACATTCATGAAACAATTGCTAAATAAATAAATAAAAATGGCAGCACTTTCTGAGCCTACACTTAAGCCCATGTGACTAACATGAACCTGGCTGCTTAGTACATTAGAGAGACTCCATCAGAAACAGTCAAATATTCCTTAGGTGAACAGTCACACAGCATTGTACATTGTGAAGTCATTTACACTCTCGAAAATTGCTGTAAGACGCTACCAAACCAAGTGCCACTTACACAGAACAAAGTTCAGTGATTACAAAAGCCAAGACTGGTGTTCATCCAAATGATAAGCTTTATACCTATAGACCATTTCACACTGCCACTTACAACATTTGCAGCAGCTACAGCTTTCAGTGTCTCCTAACCAAAGCATGACTAATAAAAAATCAAGAGACAAGTGTCATGGATTACCTTTCTTATAACTTTATGTACTTTTTTATTATTTGTACCTAAAAGTTGCACACGTTTCTTGATTTTGAAACTTTTGTCATCTTGTATTAATATGAAAAGGAAGATAACAAAGCTTTTTTATTTTGATGAAATTTATTTAAAAAAATGTCAAAAACCACTTTTGTCTTGAAAAGGAACAAGTTCAGTTACACAGCTGGGACATCACTGGGATCACTCAGAGGAGGTGGGACTCACGCGACTGGAGTCCTGTGGGACACAGACACCAGCCCTTCAGGAGGCACACATACGGACGGGAGGAGGGGGATGCTCTCTGTGCGAAGAAGCAGTTAGATGTGTGGGACAGATGGCAGGTGGGGGATCTCTTGTGGGCCAGGGTCAGTGGATGGGCCAGTAAAGTCGACAAGATAGTGGGAGTGAGTTACAGACCAGCCAGTCCAGGTGAGGACATGGGTGAAGCCTTCTTTAAACGATGTGTCTGTATCACAGACCCATGACACCTCCCAGAAGAGCAGTTTGGCAGTACACAAGCAATCAAGATTTCTGGAGAGTATCAGGGGTAATTTCCCCGTACAGGTTGTGGATGGGCCAAGCAGGGGTAACGCACAGCCGGATCTGCTGTTCACTAACAAGGAGGCCCTGGTTGGGCATGTGGTTATCAATGGCAGCCCCAGCAACAGTGACCATGAAATGGTGGTTTTCAAGATCCTGAGAGAAGTGAGGAAGGAGAATAACACAGCATAGATCCTGGACTTCAGGAGAACTTTGACTTATTCAGAAAGTTGTAGACGGTATACCATGGAAGACAGCTCTGAAAGGCAAAGTAGCTCAGGAAAGCTAGTAAGTCTTCAGGGACAAACTACCGGAATTGTTCATCCCAGTACTCAGAAAATCAATGTTGTCTTGGCTAAGTGGGAAAATCACAGCATAGCTCCAATGCAAAAAGGCAACGTGAAGAGGTGGAACAGGGACAGGCTACAAAGGAAGAATACTGGCATATTTACTACCTTCTTTGCCCCAGTCCTCACTGACCAGGTTTGATAGGCCTTGCGAGTTACTGACAGGGCTCAAGGAGGAGAGGAGCTACCAGACAGGAATGAGGGTGGGGTCAAGGTTTGTGTGCAACACATCAGCCTGCTCAGGTCTCTGGAGGCTGATGGGCAGCACCTAAATGTGTCCCTTCAAGGTCATTCTCCATCATCTTAGAAATGTCATGGAGACTAAAGATGGTCTCTGACAACTGGAAAAAGCAAATTTTGCACCCATCTTCGAAAAATGACAAAAATAAAACCAGGGGAACTATGGAGTGGTTGGCCTCACTTCCGTCTCCAGGAAAGTCACGGAGGGAGTTCTCTTTGAGCAGATTTTGTGGCATGTGAGGGAGAAGAAGTTTGGGGGTAGGCAGCACAGGTTTACTGAGGACACAATGCACCTGACCCAGCCTGACTGCCTCCTGTGATAAAATGACCAGATTTGTGGATGAAAGGACAATAGTGGATGTCATTTACCTACTATTTTTATCTCACTAATTGTTTTTCTTTGCAATCCATTATCCATCTAGACTACAACTACTCTGTGACAGAGCTTTCCTAATGCTCTGCATTTGTACCTTGCTGAATATAAAAGGGCCTCCGTACATTTCAGATATACCTTGTTTTCAAGAGTAAAGGTGATCTGCTGAGTGGGCAGATCCCCAGAGGCTTGTGTAACCTTGAGGCTCAGAGGTATCTTTTTGCATGCTTGCACACAGCCTGAGTACACATGACCCTCCTTGACAGTATTTCAACTAGAATGGAATTACACCACAATAGGCATGGATGAAGCTGCAATGCACTCAGCAAAGATCTCCCCCGTCTTCAGGTCAGAGCTGAGTCTAATGTCTGGGCATTCCTGTCATGATCACAAGCCTCACTCGTCTGCTCACCAGTACAGTTGTGGTCTTTTGGATGTCACTATAATAAAACAACATATCAATCTCAGATGCAGGACTTTTACAAAGAAAGAGACCAGAAAATCGCTGTAGATATATTTTTTACTATCCTATCTTTCTCTTCTCAAAAAGATACAGAATTATTTACATCAGTTCTAACACAGTTTTCTGTGGGATATTCCAGTAAACTGAGTAGGGCCTGTAAAGCCCAATGAAGCAGAACCCTAAGCAGATTTCCCTTAAGCCACCATGTCAAATTTGGTTCTGCAAATGAGTAGTTTCATATCCAAAAGAGAAGTCTGGCTGACTGCACGTCAGATACAGTGAATAGTTGTACTACATTATTTTTTTTTCCATAGTAAATTTTCCCCTAGATATCAAAACTATAAAAACCTTTCATCTATCTGAATTTTGCTTACATGCTGAAAAAGGCATTCAACTCTAGCTTCAGTGACTTAAATAAACTACACTATTTATTCTCATTTCATGTTTAAATGTAATCACAGATGACTTTATGTCTTTGTTCAAAGTTTATCTAAACTCCCATCTGTACATTAGCTTTGTCTTTATATATTTAGGACCCTAAAGAAAGAGCATGAAGAATCAGGTTTTATTCACATACTAGCAAAAGGCAAAATTCTGTCATTTGATAACTTTGTGCTATCCCAATGACAAATAGTGAAGACATTGTATTATTACTTTACAGTGCTAGGGCCTGCAGCTTGGAATTTATTTTATGTTCAATAAGAGGAAATCATTACAAAACATTCCTGTCCAGCTGACAAAAAGGCCACCAAATTAGAGTAAACCTTGAATGCCGCTGTGGTCTTTCTGATATTTCCTTTTAGTGTTATTCATATCTTTTATATAAAAGCTAGGCTCATATCACAAAAGCTGAATTAAAAGTTCTAAGTTCCTAGTACCTTTAGCAAAGACTCTGCAGGTGCTTGTTTCAGGGTTCGGACAAGGTATAAAATTTTACTGTGATCTTGGACTATATTTTTTTTTTTTCCGTTTAGCAATAAATTTCAATAAAATACTTTGTTTGTAGTTTTATTTTCCATTTCTAACATTGAAGAAGAGCAAGAGAAAAAGATTAGTATACTGCATGCTTATTTAGAGTCTCATATAAATATAGTAATGATGGTTATTTCGTAAAAACATAGTTATGAGAATATTAGGCTAATATTTTCAGAAAATGTGGTAAAATTTTTGAGGTTAGAACAACTGCTTTATAGCTTCAATAACAATATTTGTTAAGTTATTCAGATTTGATTTTGTTGTTAAATATGACTGCTACATTGACATAGTCTACAACTCCAAGTGTACTGCAACTCTGTAATACAACCTATGCACATTAAGATAAAGAAAGTCACTGTTGTGTGAATTTAGGCATGTGAAATGCTCAGGATTTCCAGGGCAGTTACTGTGCGATACACTGCTCAGGTAAACAAAACAAGTGTAAAAGTCAAACAAATCCTAAAATAATAACTGAGCTACAGTAATCACTGTTTAAGATTAAGAAGTCACAGAGAGACTCAGTTGTATGCATTGGATCAAGACAGGGGAGCATTATGGATTGGCATGTCAGTGATCCACGTAGCTAGCATGGAGAAAGGACTTGCCAGGTTTTAATGCAAGACAACTAGAGGAATGGTTTGCTGGAGGCAAAAAGAGATTGCAGTATATAATCTATATTAGGTGTTGTACTTTCAGCTAAGTCAAATACCATATAAGCACTGTTCTCCTCCCCCCCTCCAAATACGGCCCAAAGTGACAAACACAAGGATATGAGGGTTATTTTTTAATATATTATAAGAATATATTTTTTTAAATAACTTAGAAATAAGATAATTCTTTCCTTTCAGATGTAAACCAGTGCACTTGACCATAAAATTGTCTTCTCAAAAATCTAAATAACCATCTTCAACTGCAAAACACCTATCTGAACAGAATTTTAAGACACTTAGGTGTAGATACTGTACACATATTCTTTCCCCATTTGCAAACATAAAAAAATTAATAATTCCTTAAAGTAAGTCATAGCATTTTTAGCAGTTGTTTTCCAGTACCATACACTGCACGAATAACAACACAGATCTTCAGAGGATTACACTAGGGATATAACAGCAGGCTACATTTTGAATGGCCTTACTTTTCACGATTTTTTTCTTGTCAGCAAATTTGATACCTCTTCTTGCCACATCCATTTTTTTCCTTACAGTTGAATGAGTTGCAGTATAGTTTTCTCCTATGCTGACTTAAAACAATAGATAATGTACAGAGGTTCACAGAATCTTGCTGTAAGAATTTATGAGTAGAGCAATAATTAATCTCAATCTCCCTTTTCATTTTCAAAAAATTTCCTTAGCATCTGCTTTTGTGTCTGATCAGATCATTCCATGAAACAATCTATCCATGGATGATAAGGAGTGGGTTTCAAACTAGAAACTCTCAATATCCCATATATTTACTTATTGAATAGATGTTTTGTCTTTAAAGGTTTCCAAGAGTTGAAAGAAATCCATACTTTAAGAAGTGTTAAGTATTTGGTGGTGGCATCAGATGTACTAGACTGAAGGAAATCTTTCAATTAGAGCAGAACTGAGAATTTTTTTCAGACTCTACCTGCTTCTACTCATATCTTAGTAGAAAAGAATGAGGCCACATGTTCAGTGGGTTTTTGACTGTATACAGCAGAGTGACTTCTGTATCCCTGAATTACACTCAGTACAATTTTAGAGAGCTTTGTTCAAAGAAAAAAAAGAAAAAAGGGAGGGAAAATAATATCAGTTTCGTCCTTTAGAAGACAAGCAGGCAACACTAACCAGGTTTCAGCTGTATTGGGCAGGAAATTAGAAACAGAAACTGAGATGTCGATCCCACTGAAAGTGTGGGAGAATAGACAGACTCTTCAGCACAGAGATATTCTTTTTATCAAATGAAGAAGCAGATAGAAAAGCCAAACCTCGCAGTGCTTAGGGAAAGTAAGGGGTCAAAAGTTTTCATTGCAGTCAAAATATAGCTGCCCAGATCAGTTAAGGAAGTTAAAAATGTAGCAGTAGATTTTTTCAGTTTTGTACAGTTTATTGCCTCATTAAATGCTTTGAAGATGAGATATTTTCCCCAGCTGTTCCTTCAGTTTTGACAATGAATAAAAGACAAATTATTAGCACTTACAGGTGATGTTTGACCCTGAATGAAATCTAGTGTCATTTCTAAAAGCATTTTGCCCAGGTGTTGGATCCTTTCAAACTTTCAGCAGAAGTTTGAAAAGTTAGTCATTCCTAGTGTTACTACAGCTAAAGAATCTGGCCCTGAAGCTCTCCTTTGTCACTGGGGCTGTGCATGGCCAGTAGACTTTCCTTCACAACTTATTAACAAGGATATCCTTTCTCTCAGTGGACACCTACCCTTTCCTTCTCAGCTATGGTCCTCTAATCACATAGTTTCCTTTATTTTTAGTTTTTAAATAATGATTTGAAACTTTAATCAGATTTTCCTTCCCTTTTGTTTGCATCTCTTTATTAGGAGCCAGTTAGACTGGATGCTGTCTTTATATTTGCCAGTTCTTTTGTTAAAAAGAAACACTGTGTCATGGTTTAGCCTGGTTACATGCCAGGTGCCCACCAAAGCCACTCTATCGCTTCCCTTCCTGAACTGGACAGGGGAGAAACAATATGATGAAAAGTCTCGTGAGTCAACATAAGGACAGGGAGAGAGCACTCAACAACTACCTTCACAGGCAAAGCAGACTAAATCTGGGGGAGTTTAATTTATTACAAGTCAAATCCAAGTAAGATAATGAGAAATCAAAACTAAGTTTTAAGACACTTTCCCCCCACCCCTCCCTTCTTACTGTGCTCAACTTTACTCCTAAATTCTCTGCCTCCTCACACTCTTACCCTGCTTCCCACAGAAGACAGATCTTCACTAACTTCTCCAACATGAGCCCTTCCCATGGGCTGCAGTTCCTCATGAACTGCTTAAGTATGGGTCCTTTCCATGGTGTGCGGTCCTTCAGGAACAGGTTGCTCCAGCATGGGTCCCTTACAAGGTCACAAGCCCTGCCAGCAAACCTGCTCCAGCATGGGCTTCTCTCTCCAGGGGTTCACAGAAGCCTTGCCAGAAGCCTGCTCCAGCACAGGCTCTTCATGGGGTCACAGCCCACTTGCTCCTGCGAGGCATCCTGCACAGGCTGCAGGTGGATATCTGCTCCACTATGGACCTCCATGGACTGCAGGAGATGGCCTACTTCATTGTGGGCTGCTCTACAGGCAGCAGAAGAATCACTGCTCCAGTGCCTGGAGCACCTCCTTCCCCTTCTTCTTCCCTAACCTTGGTCTCTGCAGAGTTGTTTTTCTCTCATATTCTCACTCCTCTCTTCTGACTGCAGGGTTTTTTTTGTCTTTTTAAATATGCTATCTCAGAGGCACTACCACCATCACTGATGGGCTTGGCCTTGGCCAGTGACGGATCCTTCTTGGAGGTGGCTGGCATTGGCTTTATATGACATAGGGGAAGCTTCTAGCAGTTTCTCACAGAAGCCACCACTGTAGCCCCTCCACTATCAAAAACTTGCCACGCAAACCAAATACATTCCTTCCTTCTCCTCTATGAATCCCATATTTAAGAAATATCATTAAAATCCAATTTCATCATGCAATCTTCACAAACTTTACTCACGTCAAGAAAAAGAAAATTCCCCACACTAAAATCAAAATAACATCATCACACTACCAAACAAAAGTGTATAATTTACACACAGTCCACCCCTCGTCCCTTCACCATAATTACAACTGCAGATTAATTCCCCGTAGTTATTCTCCTCCCTTCACGCTGCTCAGTCCATGTTTTGCCTGTTACCCCTCTAATCAATATCCCTGTCTTGAATTCCTCAGGCCCCATACTGGGTGCTAAAAAGGACTGTCATGATTAAGCCCCAGCTAGGAAAAAAGAACCATGCGGTCGCTCTCTCACTCCTCCTCTCCAAGTGGGACTGGGAGAACAATACGAAGGCAAAGGGAACTCGTGGGTTGGGATAAAAAAAGTTTACAGCAAAGGGAGAAGAAAATAATAACAATAATACTGATAAAAAGAATATACAAAGTGAAGTGTTCTCACCGTCCAATGCTCTGCTCACACCTGAGCAGCAAATTACCTTTCCCCTGTCACTCTACTTTAATACCGAGCATGACCTCACATGGTATCTAACATTGGTTAGTTTGGGTCAGCCCTCCTGGCTTCTTGTGAAAATTAATCCTATCCCAGCTGAACCCAGGACACACCGGAACTCTCCAGCATTTCACCATAAAATGTCAGAGGAGGTCCTAATTTATGCTTCCTTGCTTATTTTTGTTCTTGACATCAGAGCTTAATGGCATACATTCTTATCTCTGTGTATAACTATATGTGTAAGATCATGAACACGTCAGGTAAAAAGATGAGATCTTTCCTAAATGTTCGGAAAAAATGCCATTTCTGCCTTATTCAGTGCTTGATAATACTGTCTTCTGACTGTAAATTTCTTAAGAGTAAATCCAGCTTTCCAACTGCGTATTTTTGCAGCCAGGTATGCTTGACATTGCTTGAAATGTTTTCCCATCTAACACTTCTAAGCCAGTCTTCTAACTTACTTGTGCTTGTCCTAAAATAATTTCTCAAAAATCCTATTCCTCTTACCAAATAAATAGTGTACTGGGACTACAAAAGCCTCTTTTTTTTTCTTTTTGACACTTTTTCAGTTTGTTGTCCTGAAATAATCCAAATCATTGATTCTTAAGCTTCCTTTTGCAAAGAGTGTGTCTGAAGATGGGGCCAAACTCTTTTCAGTAGTGCCCAGTGACAGAACAAGGGGCAATGGGGACAAACTGAAGCACAGGAAGTTCTGTCTGAACACGAGGAAGAATTTCTTCACTCTGAGGGTGATGGAGCACTGGAAAAGGCTGCCTAGGGAGGTTGTGGATTCTTCTTCTCTGGAGATATGCAAGACCCGCCTGGACAAGGTCTGTGTAGCCCACTGTAGATGACCCTGCTTTGGCAGGGGGATTGGACTAGATGACCCACAGAGGTCCCTTCCAACCTCTACCATTCTGTGATTCTGTGAAGCACGAGCTTAGCTTCACGGCTGCTATTTTACTTTTAAGTTACTGGTACATGTCACGAAACTTGAAGATGTATTTCTTTCCTTTCTCTACACAATGTTGAGACCTGGCCATATCATCAAAAAGGTAAGAAATGAAAAAAGTCCTGCTTGAATCAACCCTTCTACAGTCAAGTCCCTCTAGAATAAAAGTCTATGAGTAGATGCATTCTAATAACGTTGTTATAACTTATCCAGATAACAAGTATATTATTTGGATCCCCTCTGTCATAAATTTGACTGTAATTTGTTGCCACCAGAAAAACTTGAGCAAAATTAAGGGAACAAACATAAATTAACAAGGAACATTACCTGAATCTTGGCTTATGTTCAAATGCATCACTTTTCCTGGCTTCCTTCTCTTCCTGCTGGACAATTTTATATTTCTTTCAAAATTTTAAATAGTTCAGTAGACCCTATGCACATATACTACGATCCATGTACATTGAGTTAGAAAACCACAGATAATATCATTGAATCACTGCGCAGAGAAAATAAAGGCTTTAGTAGCTGAATCCAAACACTATGAAAGCTATTATCAAATCAGCAGTCTTTTATGAACAGTCTTTTAATGGAAAACAGTCAATTAATTTCTTCCATCATGCTTCAACTAATTATTATACCCTCCAACAAACAGAGACTAGACCTTTTACCAAGGAATCATAAAGGGTGTTTCATCTCCAATGTTAAATTTAGCTATGGTCTTTGGTTAAAGAGAGGTCTCCTTCAATAAGTGCAAAACACTTCCTACAAAAAGCTGATTGGCTGATCAGCTAAAAAAGAGATGTCATCTGGTGCTTAAATATACACAAAGTCTCTGAAATATGTTTAATAGGTAAAAAAGAGTACTGGAAACAAACTGTAATCCGAATTTTGTTAAACGTTTTGCTGTTGCTTCTGAACATCTTAAACATCATCTTGCCAGAAAAACAAAGGGAACCTATGTAAGAAACACTGAAGAGGGAGTTAACTCCTTCATGATGCATCCTGTAACTACACGTTGGTGTATCAGCAAATGTTGAAAACCTGCTATATATGCATTTTCAAGTTTTGACTCTTGGAAAAAAAACCAAAATTCTTTGCACAGATGATGTATCCATTATCAGGTATTGCCGGAGGACTTCTTTTTCCTTCTTTCTTCTTCCTTTCCCTTCCTTCTTTCCTCCCCTCCCTCCCTCCCTCCCTCCCTCCCTTCCTTCCTTCCTTCCTTCCTTCCTTCCTTCCTTCCTTCCTTCCTTCCTTCCT
>Ga0065711_1026860_pt1 | contig 58103 bp, 29 predicted proteins | sample Hoacrofraction12_FD_59098 | JGI IMG/M metagenome (GOLD analysis project Ga0065711, IMG submission 59098) | Hoatzin crop microbial communities from Cojedes, Venezuela - Epithelial fraction 12 v2 (version 2) | ecosystem: Host-associated > Birds > Digestive system > Esophagus > Crop | place... | reverse complement strand
CTCTCCTTTTTCTTCTTTTTATAATACCTTTATTCATGATGTAGAACTGTGTGCATTTAACAATTTTTTTTTTCAGAGAGGATATTCCATTAAAACATATTGATTCTTTCCACAATCAATGTCAGAAATAGCTATTAGTTAGGAAAGCTTTTAGAGAATATTGACTAAGTCTTTTAGAATAAAAGGACAGTGTCATTCCACACACTGTGTCTACACAGAATTAATATTTTAGCACAAAAAGCATGACGAAGCAGATACTAAGGTCTTCTTTGCATCAGCTGGTACAGAGGCAATGCTTAATTCACACCTAAAGTCCTCCTTATTTCACTATTAAAGGCCACAAAGAAGTAATTCAGTGTTCTGGGTTGTATTTTTTTTTCCTCTAGATTAACTGTAACCGTGGAATAGATAAGTAGGTAGATACAAGGATACGTGAATCCACGTATCCACAGAAAATCACTATTGGATGGTGCAGAAATCAGACATTCACTATCTGTGGTAGAGATGCACCTGAACTGACTTAGTGATGAATGGGTGAAGTTTGGCATGATTGGTCAGCCCAATATCTTCTGCAGCTGTTTCCTCAGAAGTCTCAGAACACTTGATGGCAAAGAAAAAACTTGGCTACTCCTAGAGATACCAGCTCTTATTAGGAAGCTCTAACCAACTTCTGTTTTTTGCAGACCCTCCCAGACAAATATGAAGCTGGTTGGACTGATCTGTATCACGGTCCTCAGCGGTTCTGGTGCTGGGAAGGAAGATCAGCTTGGGAAGTGTGCTATGCAGAGAGCAGGCCACTTCTGGACCTAAAATGTCTCTAGTTAAAAAGCCATCCTTCTTGGAGCACATGGTGTATGAAAGCAGGATGAGAAAACTATGTTTGTTTAGTCTTGAGAAGACTAAGGGAAATCTTACTGCTGTCTTTAACCACCTAATGAGGGTGTGTAGAAAAAAAGGAGGCAGGCTATTCTTGAAGTCGGCAATGAAAGGACAAGAGACAAAGGGCACAAGTTACATATGGGAAATTCTGAGTGTGTATTAGAAAGAACACCAGAGCGAGTGTAACACTGGAGCAGGTTTCTCAGGAAGGCTGTGAAATCTTGCCCTGAACAATCTGCTGTAAGCGGCCTGTACTCTGAGATATCTCCAGAGGGGAAGAACCAAATGCAGAAATGTTTACTTTATATGTAGCAGATGACAGTTCCGCCAAATTGCCATGATTTGAAGGAGATCTCTGTCAGTGCTATTAAAATATTGCATTGGATAGAACATTATTGAAAATTATGAGTTTAATGGTTTTATTTCACCAGTAATATTAGTGGGATTGTTTTCACAGGAGTCATCTGAGTAAATAACAGTATCTAAATTCCAAAAGAAACCCACCAATTTTTGCTCAGGTGAAAAATGGAAGGACATTACTAACTGTTTTCTTGACCAGGTACATACATGTGGATTGTGTGTGTGTGTGTATGGAGAGAGAGAAAAAGAGGGAAGAACAAAACAATTGGAGAAGCAAGAAGCAAAATTTAAAATGGTGAGAGAAGTCTCATCCTAGCAGTGTAAGAGTACTTGAAAAGAAAGCTATAAAGTCAGGACACTAGCAGAAGAATCTTTGGGACTGTGAACAGGTAAACCTTCTGGTAGTTTATTTCTTCTTGTATTCAAGATAGCATCATGATTGCATTCAAATTAATAGGATATCATGAAAAATACTTGATTTCATCAATTCAGAGTTCCCTGAATTAGAACTACTGGCTAGATCTTTATGTGTAGTTAGGGAGGAAATAATAATAATGTGTATTTATTAGAACTGAGAAAAAATATCTCCATACCTAAATTGTGCAACCAGCTGGATCCTCTGATTCAGCTTGGACAAGTGAATCCTGTAATTTTTATTCAAACTCTCTAGTTTTAAGATTCTCTCAGTATTTTTCTAGAAAGTGTTTCTTTTAGCAACACTCACAAAAGCAGTTGTGAAGCAATGGCCTAGATTATTCATCTGCTTTGGCAGGCAGATATGAGCTGCTGAATTCCAGCTGCAGAGGGAAAAATGTAAGTTGCCAAAAACATTAACGTGTCTTTATGGCCAAAAAAATCATTAAATTTGTTTTAGATGAATGCTTGCTTTCCTTTCTCTCTCTGCTTCTTGAGCTAATGCTCTTAAGCTGGGAGAGAAAGGTAGCATGAGAGTGACTGTGGAAAAAAAGCAATAATATTCCTTTTCTTATTTCTGACTCACAGTACAAATCAGGCAATTCTGGCAACTATTGTTCTACTATTCTTCTAAAATCATGAGATTTTGGCTTAACAAGTATTCCTGTAAACTTGCAGAATTGTGCCTTAATTAAGTATTTATTTAATTTCAAATATGAGAAGTTTCACAAGCAAAAAATCTTTTCTAGACCAGGGGTTTCGGTAGATTTTTGCAGGTTTTCTTCCTCAGCTCAAAATCCTTCCTATATTTAGCACAACCTTAGCAACAAGGGAGCCACCTGAATTATAAGAAGACTGATATCAGTATACCTTGTTCTTTCAAGTGGTGAAATCTTCTGCCCTCCAAGTTTTCCATTTCAAAGCAGAATTAGTAGTAAAATCCTTTACACCTGAAGGATTCTACCTGATGATTAAGCGAAGCAGGTTTCCACCCCCTGTCATACAAAAGAAGAGCTCCTACATTCATTTACTGGCTGCTATATTGAACTTCAAATGTAAGAAAGAAGTCTCAGTGGTACTGGTGCATAAAAGATATTTCTCTGAGAGAACATTACTCTTATGTCCATAACCATCCATTCTTTGCAAGACTACAGGTCTTTTCTAAATGTTGTGATAATTTCAATTTTAAAATAAAACAAAATATAAAATATAGACAATGAGTCATATCTAAGCAGGCCAACAGGATAATGGAATAGTTCTCATCTAAGCTCCCTCTCCCTTTCCCATGGAAGGTTGATCTTTCAAGGTCCCTTCCAGCCTGGGCTATTCTGTGATTCTGTGATTCTGTGACTTTCAGTCATCCCTTAAAAACTGCAGAGACGCTCTTTTCACACTGAGGTCAAATGCAAAATTCCTATTGACTTCAAAAGCAACAGGGCAAGGTATGAAGTTAAAAAAATAAATTTCCAGACAGAATAGGGTATAAATTTAAGTAATGTTTTGGAACTTCTACAATTGTAACTTAAGCCTCGAAAACAACTAATTCCCTCTGAAAGTCGCTGTAGTTGAACATGAAAATTCTTGGTTTAGTATAGCAAGCTGACGTCGCACAAGCGTAAGTAAGAACTTGTGCATCAAAGAAACAAAACCCTTGCAGGTTTTCAGTTCTAGAACAGGAAAGAAAAACAGGACAATCAGCTTTAATGAAGGGAATTATGAATTAAAGTTTGTTTTGATACACTTTGTTTTTTATTTGTAACTGATTCTTTGACCCATAAAATTACATAAAGAATATATTGACCACTTTGTTTCAGAATGATATGCAAAAGTTGATGCTATTAATAATTTGTTTCAATGTTAAGAATATCATAGTCCTGAATCCAGATACTCCTTCATTTTCCTTTTTTCTTTCCAGCTGCATGATAAAAAAAGAAAGTATCAGTGGAGAGAAATAGATATGAATGAATTATCCTACCTCTCCTTACAAGTGAAAGCAAATGTCGTAGCACCAACCTGAATTTATCAGAAGTAGGAGCATAGAATTTACGATACTGAAAGAGACAATATGTTCATCGAGTCTTACAAAGTATGTCTGGTGGAGTCCAGTAACTGAAACATTACAGCAAGCGGAATGTAGAGACATGGAATATTCAAATAGATAATGTTTTCCTTAATGCTATCTGTGCAGGTTTTTGGTTTTTTGCCTTTTTTTTTTATGATTTCTGGTGCTTGGAGATTGCCACTTAATATATTACAATAATCAGATGCTGAAGAAGCCAGCTGCTTTCACAAGCAGCAGCCATAGCAACCAACCTCTTCCTGGGTTGGGAGCTAATTCCACAATTTAGAAGCAATTTTGTGGGTTTTTTCCTGCATTGTAAAGCCAGTTGAGCCATTCAGCAAAATCTTAAACTTCAGGAATATACATTTGGCTACGTTACAGCAGTTCATATGAAAAGAAAATTCTGTATCTTCAGCATGACTAAGGTTGCAATACCTACATATGAGGAAACTGGGGTTTTGTTTTTTGGTTTGTTTGGGGTTTTTTTTCTCATTACAATGATATCACCCGATAGTATAATTTAGCAGTGACAGTCTGCTGGTGTGCTTCTAGATCTAGTCTTGCAAAGTTTGAAAATGGGATCTGGTTAAGATTATTATCAAGACTGCATAGAAGACATTAGCAAGGCAAGTTCAGCTCTGGAATCCATGCAATTATTGTCCACTCCAGTGAAAATGAAAAGTGTTCAATCCAAGGTTGGTTTTGATTCCTAGCATTTCATGTAGTAGATGTCTAAGATGATGTTCAAGACAATAGTATCATTGCTTTTTTAAATATCAGTAGTCAAAGAACATGTCATGACAATCCTCCACTTAATATTACATTACCCAGTTCATAGCTGTTCGAGGAATCTTCTACATGTGGAGAAAATCACTTGTTTTCCCTCAAAATCTTGGTGTAATTAAATTGTTTTTCTGCTAAGCTTCAGACAGCTCAGATATGCCTTGGGGAAAGAGGAATTAAAAGAAAAAAAAAAAGAGGTGACTTTCCATGTTATTGCTTTGGAAAGTCTCCTGCTGAAGAAAAATGTACAACAGGTAAATTTATCTCAAAGACAACGGTACTGAAAATCTCAAAGCTATTGATGAATTTGAGTCAAATGCCCACTGTGAAGATGCAGGTTCATGACTCCAGAATAGAAGCTTTCTCTGACCATTTATTATATCGTGTTCTGAGGCAGGAAGGCAGTGCTCTTTCTTACTCATTTACTTACATTGGCTCTATATGAACTGAAAATTTGCCTAGATATTTGAGTCTGGAAACAGGATCACCGAACCTCACAATTGCAAAATATTTCTTTTAATCTTCGTTTCTTAGTTTTAGTTAGGTTTGTAAGCCTAGCAAATAATTTGCACAATATTTTAGCCCAATTTCTGGTGAGTTATTATCACAGAGGGCAAGCCAAATCCAGACTTTTACTCTAGTAAGTCATAAGCAAAGGTCTCTGGTTCATATCAAGATGACTGGAATGATTATATCTATGATATCCCTGCTTTACTCAAACAATTACTTTAATAAGTGCCTGCAATGCAGTATACACTAATTTAATTGAAAGAGAATATGAATCAAACAGAACATTGTCACAGGATAATAGTCTCTTGCTTCTACATAAATGCTAAGGCATTGGAATAAATAGTAAAGGCACATTGAAATGTTTATTGTCAAAGAAGAGATGCTTCTTGCTATGTGCTACTTGTTACTTGGCTATTGCGCCAATACTTTTACGTAAATCTGAAACTTGAGCTGCATCTAGGATAATCTGGAGCTTGCAAAGTAAGGAGTTTAACCCTACTATTGCCCCACAACATTTGTCTGGAGTGAACTCCAAGTTCTTATTTTTCAAAAAAACTGTTTCCCATTTTTCCATGATATTCTCCACTTACAGAAATGACTCACTTGGGCCTTTACTATCTGGCAAATGTGGTCACAGCCTCATCTCACAGAATCTGAGCTTACATGACTCTGGCAGATTTATTGAAATTTTCTATGGAAGACATTACCATAATTTGATCTTTTCCCTAAATAACTCTCTTTAAATCTCAAAATTATTTTGTCATTATTTCTACTATGTTAGCTGTATTTGATTCAGGTTCTTCTTTGCTGTGTCCAAATATATAGTGGGAAGATAACTGCTGCTTAAAGTTTATGTAACAATAAATGGTAGGCCAACTGAACAGTTGACAGGAGGATTTTTGGTCGTTTTTTTTTCACTTTCTAATCATTTCCCAGGATATGAAAGTATCATGCAACTGCCCTCATAAAATTCTCGTGTTCCACCATAAAATGGATTATTTTTCTGGGCCACATGCTGAGATTTTTGGAACCCTACTCTCAAGATAGTTAGATAGCTTCTGATTTCCAGCCTGAATTGATGCCTCACCGATGTATGCTGATTTGTTTTATGCCAGTTCTGTCTTACGTTGTAAATTGCTCTTACTTCTTTCTCATATTTGCCCATATTTGCCCTACAAGAGAACAATCATCTCTCTTCTCAGCCTCATGACTTTAATGGCATATATTCTTAATTTATACCTAGAAAATAAAGATCTCTTGTAAACTCTTTCAGGAATTTTGCCATTATTTTAACAGCAGTACAGAGTTTTCTATCGTGAAGGTGTATCATACCTGTAAAACCTTTTAAAACATCTTCCTCAAAGGAGTTTGACTCATATTGTTTCTTTTGTCTCTTTTTGTCCTGCTTATTTCTCTGCAGTCTCCCGTGGCTTCAACGTTCCCTGGCATCCCCTCTTACCTGCCTGTATTTCTACCTTTCTGTCAGTGCATACCCTAGAGCATCTGTGCTCCGCCATATTCATATAATATTTAGGCTCATGTCAAGAAGTGGTAACGGGAAGTTACAATGAAACAAGCACAGTTAGTTCAGTGAATAGCCTAACTCTCATTACAAGGATATTTTTTAAGAACCACAATAACAGTGCAACCAGTTAACTCTGGGTGTTCTCCCTGTAGATGGATGGTACACACGGGAAAGCGCAGGGGTGAATGAGGACAATCAGACTGATAACTAATGAGAGGTGACATTATAGGCCTAAATTCTTTGCAGAATTAGACTTGCTATACAGATGGTGTTATTCTGCACCTGCTCAGCTTGCAGGTACACACTAGCTCCTAATTACTCCTCACAGAAAATTCCTTCCAGGCTGTTCTCCTAAGGAAGACTTTCAAAGACACTTCCAGTGGGACTTTAACATGTAAATCCCTTGACTGTTCTTGAAAATTCAAAACAGAATATGTGGGAAGCAGCTTTGGAGTAAAAATCTTCTAGAAGAGAAAGTTTGTAAAAATCTCTTCTTTTATTTGTGATTATTCTTCCATACTCTAACAGATTTGTGTAACTACTTGATATCAATATGTGAAATGCATAAGTTCCTTGTATTTTATTTTACTTTATTTTTTAGTTTTTCTTTATTCATGCTTTTTGAAATGCATCTTATTCTTTATGGTAATATGTCACTTTAAAATTCAGAATCATTAGGAGTCATTTAATGGGACTATCATATTCTCTGAGTACAAGGGACGAAACAAATGACAAAACAATGGCTAAAATACTAAGACCTGATATGCAAAAATCAGCGTGTAGAATACAAGTAACAAGAATAATCTTGGTAGGATTACTGTTCTGATAGAGGATATTGTACGTGAAAGAGCTGAATTTTAGAAATTGAGATAAACAAAGATACTTCACCACTTAAAATCTAAAGCAATACAGAGTAATTAAAATACTGGTTTCCTACTCTAAGTAGAGAAAAGCAGTTCCTGACACTGCACCAGTTTTCCATTCTCGCAGCTTATCAGCCATCTGCTGAATTGATTCTTTATGCTTTGGGTGATGCCTAGCCAGGGAACAGAAAAAGGCTGCAGTACAGTTGCAACAATGTCATTCTACCTTCTCCTCTACTCCCTCATTTCTTGTAAATGTCCCGGGGAGCAAACTGACCATGCACTTTGCAGTATGCCAACACATCTGCAAAGGAATGTAGTTCCGGCTAAGTTCACTACAGATGTGCAGAAGTAACCCCATGGAACTCTTTGAAAAATATGGATTAGCTTCTCATCTCAGCTTCACTGATAAAATGTGACAGCAACTCAGTTATCACCACAAGATCTAAGCTAGTCAACATCGCTGTGATATATATCTCTGGTCTGGATTCTTGCTGTCCAAGAGTGCACTATTACCTCTTGTTATCACCAAATCTGGCCCCAAAATATTGTTGGAAAGCCTTTGGTTACAACTTTAGTCTCTTTGTGTGTGAAGAAATGTGAAGTAAATAAAGTAGGCAAAGTGAAGTTAAAAATATAATAAAAAAGGTTATTTTCCTCCTTCCTCCATGCACACAGTAGGTTACAAAAACCCGAAGATTTCTGACTTACTGTCAGCTCCTTCAAACATTAGTGTTATTCAATTAAAATATATTGAGCAATAAAAAATGCATGGTATACACATGACATATACAATAAAAGTAACTAAATAGACTAATTGGAAACTTAGCTGTTACAGTGACAAATGGCTCCATCGCTTGCCTTTAATTCATAGATCATTATATATCAATAGAGACTAATTTGTAAAATGCCTCAATAGCTTTGATTGACACTAACTGACTGGCTAGCTGTAGCTGCCTGAATGATAGACATCTGCAACAGTCGCAAGGGTAAAAAGATCAGTATTATGCAACTTCTGATATAGCTCGCTTGCATGTTTGAGTCTGTGAAGAATAATAAGTTACAGCCATGGAACTTGATGTGGATTAGCATTCTTTTCCCAACTCACAAGTTATTGGAGGGATTCATTTTTGTCAGAAATATTTAACCTCATTATAATTAAAGACTTTATCTTCAAACACAGGTTCTTCAATTAATGTTTTTGGTTTGTCAATGTAATTATTGCAATTGGTTTACTATGCAAATTCTTTCACTTTCTGAATTCATCTCACACAGAGATTGTTAAACCAATGTTATACTGACTGTGCCAAGCTCTTCTTTTCTTCAAAAAATAAAAAAAAGTATAATCAAAAATTATCCACAGAGGACTGTTTTAAGATAGTGTCTGACAGACAAGAGCGTGGGACCAAAACTTACTGCACTTTAACTGGTGGATAAAAAAAGCTAAGCGGATAGGATATTTCTGCCGTCATCACCAGTTGCTTTACTGAAAGAACTGAGATCCACCCACCAGGCTCCCACACCCAAGATCTTTGGGGTTCCATTACAACACCCAAAGCTTTCACAGCCAGGTGTGAGAAACGCCCTGAACATACCATGCCAGATGGAGACAACTAAGTGCAAATGCCAGCTTCACATTATGAGCTAGCACCCAAATACCACCACTCTTTCCCTCACGTCTTTTTATGTCCTTTCTCTTTTTCTGATTTTTTTTCTTTTGGTCTTCTCTATAAAAAAGGAGAGCCTGGTTTTGCCAACCACAGCTTCATCTCACAGAGGCTGAGAAAGAAATGTTTTAAAACAAACTTCTGCTCATAGAGGATTTCCCAGCCCCACACAGAGACTATCTGGTGCACAGATTCTTCATCCTGTTCTGGCTGACAGGAGTAACCTCTTCAGGCAGCACATCCGTGAGCAGAAAAGTATGTGTGTCTCTGGTGGGGTGACTGGATGTCGTGGATTACCTAAGGCAGCCTCTCAGCTCTTTCTGTATCCAAGTGTGCTAATGATTTTGAGGAATCTTCATCTTTTAGAAAGTTCACATAATATTTCTGAAGGGCAGGTGAGAGGAGTATGACCTCTGTCCAGACCGCAGTATCCATTTCTTATTGTGGGCAAAGAAACTTACCCATTCTCAAGCACCTTGCAAAAAAACAATTAGGGAAGGGTAACGCCAACCCAAGCCTTGAGTCCTGCACTGGGTCATGTGTGCCCAAAGGAGGAGTGTGCCCTCTTCAGGTTAGCCAAAAGGAGAGCACGGCCTTCATAATACTTAAAAAGTTGTTCAACTCTAGTCCGTAATTCAAAAGTGAAGCTCAGAAGCAGAAGCTGCATTTTCCTTTCTTTTTCTGCTTTTTATCTTCTTTTTGACAGTCTTTATCTTCTTTCGTTCCGAAAGACACAGACTGCAACAACAGCATGTGTCTAAACCACTTCTACTTTTTTTTCTCTATCCCAAATGGACAGCTACTGCTATCTAAAAGCTGTGATATAACAAGTCTATTTCTACAAGCTTTAGAGCAAAAGCAGAGAGTAATAGAAAAAAATGCAGTTTTAAATTGGCCTTGTTTAGTTCCTTATATGTCATAAAGTTTAACTTTTTTCTCTTTCAATTTCTGTATCTTTAATAAAAGTTAGAAAGATTTTGGATAGCATTTATTATCATGGTACTCAAATTCTGAACTTTACTTAGCTGTTCATGGTATTACAAAATAACGAGGTTGTAAGAACAACTTTGTAAAGCCCAGCCAACCTATTCCATCTGAATTAATGCAGCACTACTACATTTTTTAGGTTTTCTATTAACACCTGTCATTGTACTATCCAAGCTCCTAAACAGTCTTTTCAGAAAGAGAATGCCGTTAAATTACTTTAATAACATGCTGGATATAAATTAACCTTATAAAATGGGTATTTTAAGGTTTTCAAATAGTAGTGCCCTCTTTGCTTGCAGAATCCTGCTAATACATGTCTTCCCTTATCTCTTCCTTGTAAGATTTAGAATTAACTCCTCTCTTAAAAAAATACATTGATTTCAATCCCCCTGTCTTCATCTCTTTGTCCACGACAGGGGAAAGGGTTTAGCTTAGCTAGATGCATGTGTATCTTGTTCACACATCAACTTTTTATCTCCAGAACTGATTTTCAGAAAGTAAAATGCTGATTTTAGGAAAGTTTCATTATTTGAAGCCATGTACCTAACATAATTCAAAATTAGTTGTGCTCAGAAAGAATAACCACCGAAAGCATTTGCAAAGAGGGATATACTCTGGAAAGAATGGAGGCATTTCCTTTCATAAACATTATTTGACATTCAGTTAACTGTTCACTGTTTGGGTTTTCTTGTGGTGTATTTGGTCTCAAAAAGTTAAATTCTAATGGGAAACATTCCCCTCTGAAGATGACCGACAGCAGCTGCTCCCAGCAGTATAGCAGTGGCTCCAAGGCAAGTTCTTGCCCAGCTGGTCTCAAGGGGAAGAAAATCTCAAGATAAGATTGATGTAACCTGGATATTTCCGATGGCTTTTAAAATGAGAAAGACAAGTTTTAGTCATTTTTTTCTGCAGTTAGATGAATATTAAAGTACCTGATGCAAAATAGCCTGTTATATAGGCATGAAAACGCAAAACTTCCCATATTATCCCTGAACTGAGATATCCTTGTTTGGACTTTCTTGCTTAAATCACCAAAGACTGGCATTTAAAGTAAATCTTTACCTCTTACATCCTGGGAGAGTCTCTCAAGCATTGCACTTCTGGGAAAAAGATGGCAATCAATCACAACTGCTTTTTCAGCCCTTCATTTACTTGTCTTCTATGTAAATTAACAAAGCATTACCCTGCTGTTAACAATGAACACAATTAATAATAAGTATTTATTATTATTTTACCTGAATTGAATTTATTTTCTTTTGCATTTTGACTTAATGAAATCTAAATTTAATTTCTTGCATTCATTTTCTGTACAGCTGAAGACGAAAAAACCTCTTATTCCCCAACTCCCACTTTACCATCCCAACCTTCCCTTTGCCATCCTAACAGAGCAAGCCAGTAAGCATATAGAAAGGAAGATATTGATGGGAGTGTAATCATTAAGAGAGCAATCGGATTTAAAATAAGTATGCTCTAATTTAACATCATCCATCTTTCTGGATTTCCATTTATGGGAACGAATTTTATAGAAGAATTTAAAGCATGAACTCAAAAATGCTCATTCTGTAACATAGCTAGCAGTAAACATCCATACATTTATCACATAAGTATTTACAGGAGTAAAGTGGCTCTTCTGAGGGCAATAAGAAGACAGGGAGAATACCTTAGTAAAAGCTATCAATACTGTCTGAACATGCTTAAGTGCTAGAATAACAGAAAACCTGAAAGTTTACCAAACATTTGCATGAAAGGAGGAACACTAGTCAGAGATAGGAAGCATTAAAAAAGTGAATGAATACATTTCATCATCTGAAGACTGGTTATTCGTAACGTTCTCAGGAGACGTAGCAGGAGAAGTATTATGTATCCAGACTTTAGCTCTCAGAAGCATCAAGACTTGAAACTCGAAGAAGTGCTGGAAAAAAATGTAAAGGTTTCTCAATGTCAGATAAATTACTGTGCTGGGCCATGATGTTTAGTAACAATGGTTCCTAAAGCTTGGAAGGTTTTAAAGTCAATGTTGCAGCTATGTAGAACACTAAGATTTTAATAGCCAACAGGATGTTGCTTCTCTGAAAGAACAAATTAGAAAGAAATATTTTTCACATCTTTTACCTACTGAGGCAGCAAAACCCTGGTTAAAACTCAAATTTAGCAAATAAGGTAGAGAGGTGTGGTGCAATAGGTATTGCAAGGCTACTTTTTGGAAAAAGAACACCAGCTATTCACACAACAATGCTGGCCTGGTGTCTAACACACCATCTTCCCCTGTCCTAATAGGAAAATGGGTGCCCCATTACTTTATGATCTCATGTCCACAGAACCACCGGAGAAAATTGAGGCAGCATTATTTGGTGATTATTCCTCCTGGGAAAGAGTAAGGGCTAGGGGAAAGGGAAGGGCTTGGGAAAAAAGGGAGAGAAGCTGCTTTCTCGAGTGACAACAGGAGGCTGCAGTCTTTAGAGGGAGGAAGAAGGGGTGGGAGCAGCTTTTGAGAGAAGCTTCTTGTGCTGGAAAGGCTGTGCTTCTTGTCAGGGACCCCGAAACCCTGGGCTTGGCCATAGCTAACCTAAGGAAGCAGCAACATCAGTAGGCAAAACCACCCAAGACTGGAAATGAACGTCAGGAAATTTCCATTGTAAGAAAATCAGAGAATTAAATACATACTGCAAATAACCCGATAATACTGAGACTTCTTGTGACAAGAAGTTTCCATAGTAAAGGTAGGAGTACATGCTCAACAGCTTATGAGAGTGAAATACAGAAGGTGACATGGGTGCTGTATGGACTGAGAGCCAAAGGCTAAATCCAAACCAAGAGCTGAAGAATAGAAAGAGTAAATGTACGTTTTCATATGCTTACACATCTTCATTATAGCTGATCCAAAAAAGCTTTCACTAGATGCTGAAATAGTTGCATTACTTCTCCATGCCTCTCATGATCAGGGGAGGTTGAACCCAGAAATCTGATTTGACACAGATAAAAAGCAAACCCATAGCTTTGTCCCACACTGATCTGTCAACATACAAGATCAAATTTAAGCCCTGTGGAAATGAGAGAGTTGTGTATTTCTTAGTTTAATTACTTGAAAGCATACTTGAAACTCAAATAAGCATATTCTACTCCACCTGAAGATCATAGCTTTCGTACACAGTCACATTTCATTTCAGTTTCATAAATTTGAGGAATATATTCTTTTGACACATCATTTAATTTTTCAGCAGAAAACAGGGATTAGAAAGAAGTAGCACTCCACTGAGAAAAATCAGGCTGTATGAATCAATACTATGCCATAAACTAATGCTATCCGTTTGTACAGACTAGTGCCACCTAATGTTGTAACGGGCTCCATGGAACTTACATGTAAAAGTTCTCTTTAACGACTGCTGTGTGACAACTGTATATATTCATATAAGGGTTGTAGAGCCCTAGATCGAAGTGAACAAATGTCTCAAACATCACTCTCGAGAGACAGAGACGCTTGAATTAAGCAAACTCCTAAATCAGGCATTGTGCTTTGGGAACTTCCTTATTTTGGTGAGGGCGTGAGGCAGATAAGTGGAATCCTGTGGAGGCAGGGTGCCGGCTTGCGAAGTGCGACTCTCTCCCTCTGAGATGCCATGTAGGCAGGGGTGGACTGTGAGACCATCAAGACCCCCCTCCCCGCCCACTGACTAAGCACAAGAGTACCCCTCCCCTGAGGAGGACCGAAGTGTTGAAGACAGTCTCTGAATTGTTGAATAGCAGCCAGTGTTCCAAGAGAAGGAACATCTCATGGTTGCAAACTTGCTCTACCAAGGACGTATATCTGCTGTGAGGCTGAAACAAGGAGTTGGTAAGAATAACAACGACTCTGGTGTCCTCAGATGACCTGTGACCATAAAACAAGTAGGGGTCTTCCTCCCCAGAAGACCACCAGAGATGCTCTGGGACCCCCGCGCAGGCACAGATGACTTTGCTGGCTCAGCTCAGTCCCCACGCAAGTGCAGACAATCCTACTCGTGCAACATAACGAATATGCATTAGATAGGTGGAATAATTGTATAAATTAGGTGGAGCTTTTTGTAACTTCTGTGTATAAATATGCGATGCAATTGTAGGCAGGTGTGCACCGACCACCGGAGGACCTTGACTGTCAGCAAAGACCGTCACTGGATCCAAGGGTAGTGATATATTTTCTCTTATCTTTCCTTTTGTTTTCCTTTCTTTTTCTGTCTCTGAATTTCTAGGCACAGAAGGGCAATGCTGTAAGTTTGTCAATCCGCTACATTTTATAGTTTTGTAGAGTTGGACATTGTGTTGTTGTAAGTTTTGCCAAGTCAATATCCATTCCAACCCCACCGCACTAGTAGTAATGTTAGGAAGTTGTGAAGTTGCCATCTTTGGTAATCTCACTGAAATCCAAGTAAAACTTTGGGTCTTTTTAATCAAACCTCTTCAGTCATTGTCGTGACTGTTAGATACCATGCAGAGAATCAAAAAAGATCACCTCTCCCTTCACCCACTGAGTGGCATGGGACAAGAGTGTAAGTATCTGAATATTCCCCTGCTCTTTGTGTATTTCATGTGAGTTTCAGGAAGAAAGGGGAACAGGAATACTGACTCTTTCTAGTGACAGAAAGTAAAAAATCCCAGAACTTTTTTCCAATAATTTGAAGTATTTTGTGCCATTTAGGTGACTGCCTAACAAAGATTAATTTTTACTTCTCGAAGATAGTAATAGATGAAAGAAACACATTTGTAGGGTGTTTTTGATAGCAGTGCGGAAAACGGTTTCATTGTAATCTAACACTGTGATCACAGATGAACCAGAACTGATTTAAAAACAGCTAGTTTAGATCCCAGTACCTCTGTAACGTGGCTATACTCTTGAGCTTAGTCTAGCAGCATAATTCTAAGCTAGAAGTCGCTTTACATAGGGTTTTTTTCCAGCCTGTGCTTCCTGTCTAATGGTGGACTGTGTTACAGAAGCAAACTGAATAATCCCCGGAGAACAGTTTTTTGTATGATCTTTCCTAACACCTTCACTGGACCACAGTTTTCTTTCAAACAGAAAGATACAGCCTTCACTATTATTATGGGTTAAACCCCGCGGACAACTCAGCCCCACCCAGCCACTCACTCCCTCCTTCCCCAGTGGGAATCTGAAGGGTAAAGGTGAGAAAACTCATGGCTTGAGACAAAGATATTTTAATAGGTAAAGCAAAAGCCATGTGTGCAAGCAAAGCAAAACAAGGAATTAATTCACTGCTTCCCATCAACAGTCAGGTATTCAGCCATCTCCAGGAAAGCAGGGCTCCACCATGTGTAAGGGTTACCTGGGAAGACAAAACACCCTCACTCTGAACACCACCCCTTCCTCCTTCTTCCCCCAGTTTTATTGCTGAGCACAATGTCATACAGCATGGAACACCTGTTTGGTCAGGAGGGCTCAGCTGTCCCAGCTGTGTCCCCTCTTAACCTTTTGTACACCCCCAGCCTACTCGCTGGCAGGGAAGTGTGAGAAGCAGAAAAGGCCTTAGCAGTGTGTAAGCACTGCTCAGCAACAGCTAAAACATCTCTGTGTTATCAGCACTGTTTTCATCATAAATCCAAAACACAGCACCAAGCAAGCTACTACAAAGTAAATAAATTAACTCTACGTCATTCAGAAAGAGTACAATTAGACAGATGGAATTGAGCAGAAATATGTGAGCTCTTACATATGTATTTCTGGGAATGCAAAAGATCGAAACTTCACAAGCAAGCTAACTTAGAAATTCCATGAAGGTTTCTTTCCATAATAACAATTCTTGCTTGAACCCCTTATTTTTAAAGGTAGGAAAAATTACTTGCTGCAGTCCTAATGAAAGCCAGAGAGACTAATTGCATAGTTCAAAAGAGAAAGCAATCATCTAGGAACTTGTAGTTAAAAGTCTCCTTTCTGAAATGATGCATGCAACTGGAATTCGTGGCCATCTTCAATAAAAAATACATAACTGAGATCATACATATACACACACACACAAAAGATATGCATTTGAAATGGTGGTTTGTGTTGTTGATCAAAATATTCAGGAAAGTAAAGGTAAAGGGGTGATGGAAAATAAATTAATTGACTGAATAATACAGTTTTTACAGAATGTCTGCACGGGTCCTATTATATTAATGAAACCTATAAGTATTCATAACTTTTGATTATTAGAACAATTTCAAATCTGGAGGATAAATTTAGGAATGCATCCACAGAAATCAGTGTGTCATCTCTTCTTGAGTCAGTCCAAGTATTTTTCTCAATATTGCATTAAACATAAGTAACTTTTGACAATAAAGTTTGAAAAGTTAGAAACCTCAGTGAAAGTGTATAATAAAGATTTCAAGAACTTTTTGGTTTTAGGAATATTGAAGTATTAAGTTTCAACTTGGAGTTACTGAAAGGGCAGCCTTCTATAATACTCATGTCTGGGTATTCAGGTATTAATGTCACAAACAGTAGAAGTGGCTTGATGAAGCAGTCTTATAGGGGCAGAACTCCCACCAGAGTGCAAAAAATATTTGCAAAGACATGCCTTTCAGAAAAATATATTTTCTCTAAGTTCATTGCCAAAATTGTCATGGCGTATTGTCACAAATACAGAATAGTACAACTGCTTAAATAAGAAATTATGCAGTCTTAAGCCTACAATGTTTTCCAGGTCTGGAACATTTCCAATTAGGAGCCAATGAATATAGGTTTCCATGGTGATTAACTAAAATGTGGAATGAACTTAATTTCATGATAATTACTACATGTTTGCAGCTGAAGTGCATTTTTCAGATTCAGCCTAAGATTTTCAGGCCCTAATCACAGCTCTGGATCTGAATCTACTGGTGAAACACATAATAAGATGCAGGGTTATCCTGCATTTACTTTGGAGGCAGGAAGATTTACAGGAGAGTGAATGTGATTTTTGGTTATACATTTCATTCTTTGGCTTTTGTTTGGTTGTTTGTGTAATCTTTAAAGAAGCAGTACATATTCTACTTAAAAAAAAAACAAAACACAAATAAAACTTTAATAGTAAATCCCTTCTTACAACACTTGTGAAAAGCAGCCAGTACTTTGATTACCTGTCAGCAGCACAGAGCTGCATGTTCCTTTTGCATTTTTCTCAAAGCTTATATGTATGCTACAGTAAGTGAGTTTCACTATAGCTCTTGCATACTGTATACTTCCACACATTTTACATCACAATACACTTGCCAGCAAAAAGTAACAGCATACCCTTTCACAATTTTATGGCATTGTGAATGTGTGCAGCAATTAGACTGTAATAATAGGATGTTAAATGCTTCTTTAATAGCAATTCTGGAAGCCATTTTTTCTTGGTGGAATGCATGACTATTTACAAATCCGTTTATCTTACAAATTCTGGTTGAAATTGGGGAGAAAGATTGACCTACTCAATTAGGCTCTCCTGCTGGCTGAAAATTAAAAGGCTTGCTTCTCTGTTGAAGGAAGTTGACATACTTCTTAGATTAGATCATATCCAATTTTGTGCAAAAAGCTCATTTGCTTTTTCCACTGGTCTCTGAGCTGCATAGCTGATCGTTCAGGAAGAAAAAAGCAATTTCTTTCAACCACTAAAAAATCTTCCCTGAAAAGATCTTTTAAAGGCTAATATTAGGGAATTCTTCTGTGCCTGATGTGTTATCATGCTGAATGTGATTTCTATAGATGAAGGTGGTGGAAGAGTTGCATTTTCCACCCCGAGGGAAGCAAGAGACGTTGGCTCTGGGGTGGCCCTTGTAAAGGACACTGGAGACAACTGTAGGGCTGCTGAGCCCCAAAATCTTGGTCAGTATGTTCCAAAGTGGCAAAATCATGACTGGGTGTGAATATATAAATGATTTTGTCATTATATGCTGAATTGTGTCAGTGTAGTATGAAGCTGAAGATTTCTGGGAAGATAGGATGGATTTCACAGACTTCTGATTTTTTAAAATCTGAGGTATATGTCATTCACTAAACGATTAACTTTTGTGTAAATTGTCTTTGTGTTATCTTTGTGGAAAATTCTGATATTTTTCACACATATCTCAAAAAACAGGCTGTGGTAATACAAATACTTTAATTCTGGCTATTAATAGCATTGCTTCAGTCCCCGTAACCTTTTGATTGCACTACGGAGTCCACTTCTTATTAGAATGCATTACAAAAAATACTCATCTCCTCATATCCATTCCCCTGAGTGATCTGCATACATGGGCCAGAAAATAAAGAAAACTGAAACCTGTAGCACAGTGCTTATTTAAGTAGTTAGGTCAATTTTACCACAAGTGACGGAGAAGATAACTAGCTGATTATAATCAACAAGTCTTTTCCTCTTTTCAAGAGGCCTTTGAAAATAACAAAATAAAATAACTATCTGCATTGCTTTATCCTTTCTCCTTTCTTTCTTTCTTTCTTTCCTTTTTTTTTTGTTCTTTCATTCTTCCGTTTGTTCAATATTAAAAAAAGATGAATAGTTACTTCTTTAGAATGAAAGGCCTTTTATACAGAGCTCAGAGAGTTGCTGGACCAAATTGTTTAGAACAATGATAGTTTTGCAGGTTGAAAGGCAACAAAACGGTTGTTGCAGCTGAAACCACAAAGCGCAATTTTTGAAGCAAGCCTCTGGTACCCATTTTATCTATGACTAATGTGTCACAATGATCAGTAAAAGGATGCACTAATGAAATAACAGCTCTCTTAATCACTTGATTAAAGTTGCAATAGGGCTGTATGCAAGGGGTTGTGAGCCAAATTAACATCTGGCACGTTATAAGAATAGGAAAAGAATAACTGAAGATAAGTGGATGTCTTTGCAACAGGAAATTATGTTCCTTCTGTGATTATTTAAACTTATTTTCTGAATATTTTTGAATTATTTTTCTTTAAAACTTATGAAGGAAAGTAATCATCTGAGCAAAAACAGAAATGAAAATAATTTGTGAGTGGATGTGACCCTGTGAAAAGCTTAGCACTGCAATGAAATATCAAATGCACCCAGTTCTTATTGGATAATCTGAACCATAGATGATAAAATGTTTCTATTAGGTGTTTATTGAAGAGTATAGGGGTGATCAAAGAAATAAGTAGAAGGTGTGATGACTTGAGACGGAAGAAATCTGGTTTTTATTGCAAATTCTGTTGTTTAGCACTTGATGATATTGATAAATGTGTATTCCTCTCCATGGTTTTGTTTCTCATGCCTGAAAATGGCAGAACCACCAATGAAAAGCAGCCTGTGAGAGACATACAAATTATGACCAATGTTTGCATATTTTTTGTTAATCGTGAGCATTCAGTGTTATGTGTTGGCTGAGAGTATGAAAAGTGTCTTCATAAGTTATAGAGCTATATAGGACCATTTTTTCTGGGTCAACTTCTGTTCTGGTACAAAATCAGAATTTTAGAATAGGAAGAAGTAATCTCTTCTGGCATATTTGCTGAAACAAGAAACTTCAAGCAAGTAAGTGGGGCTACCTTTCATATCTCCATGCATGAGAAGCAAGTTGAAAAATGATAGCAGGACCACTGCACCCTGTCAAACATTGTCTCTGAAAGCTTCTGAGACTGTATATTAATTAAGATACGTCAAGTTTGATCACACATGGTAAACTGTGACTCTAAGGAGTTCCAGTTTGTCATGATGCCTTCCCAGCATGTACTTATGGCTGCCTTTCCCTGTTATTTAAATTGAGAGCATTGAATTTGAGAGTGGAAAAACACACTGGTGAAAATTACCAAAACATAGTTTGTATATAAAACTCTCTCTGAAATCTGCTTATCTAGTGGCAAATGTTTCCTGTTCCTTTCAGCTACTACAAACCTTTATCTCCTCCTATGAGTTTTTGTAAACTGCTTGAAAACTCACTAGTTTTTCTTGATTCATGACTTCCCAAAGATTATAGACAGCCCAGTGAGTTACTGTTTAACAAATTTTTAATCTATATTCTTTCCAGCTGCCACACAATATTCTTTTGCAATCTGGGTTCAAAATACAGACTGTAGTGGAAATATGATGATTATTATTAATGTTCTGGTATTCTCATAAATATGATTCAGAGGTGGAAATCCATTTTTTACACTTTGCATATGAAAGAAGGTGTGAGATTTGCCATAATAGCAACTCCTTCTATTTCAAGATTTCTTAAAATAAAATATGAGTATTTTTCTCTCAAAAATCTATTGTTCAGATCCCCATCTGAAATTCTGTTTCTTTTCAGAAGGGCATGATGGTCATTGTCGGGAATGCATCCCTTAAGATCTGCACAGTGATAACATGGAAAATGAATGTGAAACTAACCCCTTAGCATTTATTGTGATGCTATTTATATCTTGGATTGAAAACTGATGGGAAGGCCTGGGGCAATTATTATCATGGGATAATCAAACTCTCTGTTGTGTGTCATTGCTTAATTATTTTTCCTTTTTTGATATTTAATTTTAAGGAGGTTACCTAAAACTTACTTTTTATTTTCTTTTCTTGCTTTCTTATTTAGACATTTCTGTATAATTTTTTGAGATTTATATCTATTTTACCTTGTATTTTACTTGAGATGACTTAATGTTAGCTGTTCATGAAAATGGTTAGTACATTAATATATAGGAAATAACATGAGACTGCTAATCTAACGTAATTAATGACAAAAAAGGCATATTCCAGTCAGTGAATATTATTTTCTTTAGGTAGTCAATGAAAAAACATAATCAAGAAAAACAAGTGAGTAGAAAAGTAAATTTTGGCTATTTGTCATGAGCTTACCCTCACTTTGCTTCCACGATTTCAAGGTAGAGACTGAGGTTAGTCACGTATAAGAGCTGTGAAAACTCCAGGTCCAGGTTGAGGACAATTCCTGTGATTCGGAAACCAAGGAAAACAGAAGCAGGCAGGCTTTTTACAAACTTTACAGCAGTCCTGTGGTATGCTGGGGACAGAGGCAGAGTATGACAGGCATGTGATTGATCTGGACCATCCCACTACCCGTGGTGGGGATCACTGGTGGCGGGCGGGCATCATTGATGGCTGTCTTCTTGGAGTGCCAAAGGTATTCCAGTGCTTATAATTAGCTATTACAAATCCCCAAACTAGTAACTAACTAGAAATAGAGTTGCCATGCATCTCTATAAAGACTTTTACTCTTCAGAATTTGGCACTCTGTCATTGATTCCATACTATTTCTAATAGTTAGTCCTTGGAAAGACTTTCAGAGCATGTATATTAATGCTGTTCTTTTGCAGTGCATAACACGATGGCTGAGAAGAGCAAATCCTCCCTTCTCAGGCACCTGTGGCATTTCTTGGATCCTGATCCTTATTGCAATTGTGAGGTCAGGGCACATCTTTGTCTAAATTAAGTCAATTCCTTCTGTTACGGAACCGACAAAGACCACTCAGCTTCAAGCTACCTGCCATGGTCCCATAGTACTGACCCTCCTACTTGAGAATTACCACTGTAAGTTACACTTTGTCCTATCCTTGGCTCCAAACGGAGAAATGAAGTTGCCTATCTTGTTTTTTCTGAGATTTCCCATTCACTGAGGATCTTTTAATGTGTCTAATATAGGCTGATTTTTTGTGAAGGGCTCAGTCACAAGATGTACTGCATATCTAAGACAGGGAGTTGGAAATCCCTCCCCCATTTTCTCTTGCCTGTGTGCAGGACAGTGAGCAGCTGCTGATGGCCAGTAGTGACCACTTTGGTAAAACTCCATCTCCACCAACAAACTCTTTGGACCAGCGCACTGTGAATTGAGCTGGCAAAGCGAAGAAATAGTCAGTGATACAATCTGTTAATCAGTGTGAGTGAAAAAATATAGTCACTTAACCTAAAGTTAACTTATCTTCAATGTTCTAGTCTTGAGCAGCTAATGGAAAATGTGGAGAGTTTTAATCTACCACAGAAGAAATGCTCAGTACTGAAATATTCTCAGAGTTTGGAGCATGGAGAAGACCCAATAGAGATATTCCCCGCATTCGCAGCAAAATATTTATCCTGTCTTCTTCATGTTTTACCTTTTCTTTAGACTGATGCTTTTCCTTTGGCATGTAAGGACAAGGTTCTTATAGACTTGAAACTATAGTTATGAATGAAAAATGATAGATCACGCATTATCCGTGCAAGAAATAGAAAAATAATGCAGTTCTGATATGGTTATTTAATATTAGGGGGGGAAGATAACAAAAATATTCTATATCTTGTACTTGCATACTCAAAAAGCAATTGCTCTTTCAAAGTTGCCAGACTCAAATACATATCTAATATATTTTAGTAAATGTGACATAAGATATTCCCTATTCTTTGCTGCTTAAGTAATACATCATAGAAGTCTCTACATGGAATAGTGACACTCATGCAGAACAAGAGAAAAAGGGGTGCTTGAAGTTCTAAGATGTTTTTATCATTTCTACCATTGTTTTTCTTTCTTCTAGCTGCCTAGAATTGAACATCTGGTTGTCACTAACACATGAGAAATGGATTTCTTACTACTCAAGCTGTTTTCTTCTGTTACTAGAAAATCTGAGAATATCATAAGAAATGCAATGAAAAAAAATTGCAGTCTAATTCAGGATGCAAAAAGGGTTGACTTTAGAAATGACATTCAGACACTTCTACTGTATTTCAGGCACTGTAGACCCTTCACTTTTTACCAACCCTAACAAGGCCTGACCCATCTTTCCTAGCCAGTGTTCACTGAACCTCTGGACATGGAGCTCCTGCAGTAAACAACTTTAAGATGGTTTTCCACGATAGCAGTGCAGATGGAGGACGCAGTAGCTTACCTCCAAAATTAATTCCCATTGCTCCCTGATATCACATGTCCTGTTGATATCTCCCACTGTTTTCTAAAACTGCACTTTACTACAATCTGACTTCAATAACTTTTAAGAAATCTTATTTATTTAGTTCTTTCGTGGGGCCTTTCCCAACAATATATGCCATGAAGTGAGTGTGACGGTGCTGCTGCTTTACTTTCTGTAATGATTAGAAAGTGTGATGCCAGTCCTCATTCATTGAAATAAATGGTTTCTAACCACTTTGAAGTCTTTCTTTAAACCCACAGAAGCCTAATTGTGGACTACAGCTTGATGATGTGCTCTACAGCTCTAAACTTTAATGAGGTCATGGAAGGTCCATTCCTCTTGATCTGTAACTAAATCTTGTCAGGATAAAGTGAAAACTGGTGTGTGCCATTTAGAGTTAATTGATCAGCCAGCAGTTAGAGAGCCACATGGTCCTTTGCTAGGAAGAAACAGTTGGGATACACAGTTTCTTGCATGTTATTTGAATAAGGATACAAGTGTGTTTTCTTTCCCTAGCAAATGATCACAAAAACGAGCCTCCAAACACAAGAATACTGGACTGTTCAAGAAAAAGTGAGCATGTGTAAGAAGGACAGTGTTTTAGCACCAGCCTAGTACCTTGCAATGCCTCCTTGCTCAGATCTCTCAGCTTAATTTTTACACTGTCCTTGTCCACAGTCAAGTTTAGACATTCCACCCTAAAACAGGATTCTAGCCCTGGAGATTACTCCTATAAAATAGATCTTAAAGTTACATGTTATTTTTGTCTGAGTAAATTTTGTAGGCATATGTTATTTAATTTTGTTCTTTGCTGAGATGAGAGCTTCCACTGTCTGTTCCATCTCTACTTCCCTCATATTCTCTGAGAGGTCAGCGACAGATATGGGGGCTGTGTGGCAGGGTGGTGAAACTCGCCTTTTTACTGAAACACTAAGCACTGTCCTTCTGGGTTTACGTATGGAGCAATACAAAGATAACAAAGAAATCCCTTTAGGGTGTTTAGGTTTGAGCTACTCAATAATAACCTGACAGGAGGCTGCTAAAAACTAATCCTTTACTTTCAAACTTCCCTTTTCATTCTATGTATCTTTATAGTTCCTTTTTAGTTTCAGTAATAGCTACAATAATAAAATAAGAAAATGTTATATTATCTATAATTTCAGTCAGCTTCTATCCACCAAAGACTAATGTGGAGAGCAGGTAGGAGGAGAACCCTATGATTTAGTCTTTAGTCAGTGAAAATTAATAAAATTATTTATATGCAGTTCTCAGATAACCCAAGACAATTTCAGCCAAGTGGTCTGTGCATATTTAAAGGAGAGGGTGAGAAAGACAGCTTATGTATTTTTGTTTAGGAAGAAATTCAACAAAAGTAAACCGATTCATGAACTCATTCTACCTTGGTACAAAAAAATGCATGTCAAGATGAAATCTTCAGTGATTTCAGCAATAAGCAAAGTACCAAAATAATTAATACAACTTAAAAAGGAATCTTGTCAATATCAGAAGCCTCTTCAGTATGGTCTGAGTCTTAAGGATAATTTGAGTCAGAGGTAAACTCAATGTAACAATCTGGAGTCCTGAGAGAAGACATAAATGCAGGGCAAAGCGTTAGGACTGTTTTTAAAGGGAGTATTTCTGTTTATGGCAATTCCCATGAAAGCATTTTTCACTCTTTTCAAACAAGTGTTAGACTGCAATGAAGTGTGACATGAGTACATTAATAGCACTACTCATTCACATTAAAGGTAAAAACTGGTACATTTCAGCTCCTTACAGTGGGAGCAGGAGTAGGTTCATAGGCCCATTTGGTGTTGATACGCAGTGTAACGAGTTTTCTTACTAGACTGTATTTAAGTCTTTGAAGTGAAAGACCAGCATATCTTTGTGCAGCTGACTAGTAGTGTTATAGCAAAACTTTTCTATGGAATTTTTTGCTAGTTCTCACCACACACCGCCAGTGCTCCGACACTTGGTTCAGAATGATAAATCTCCCTCTTATCTGAATTTTAGTTTGATTTTTGACTTTCTTTTTTATTTAGCTTTTAGTTTCCACCTTAGGCTCAAATCTGAAATATAAAGATGTCCATATCTTGCATTCTGAGTTTTGTTCCTTAAGGAGATTTGATAGAGAGCACTGAGGTGAGTGTGCTGAATTGTTTAAATGGAAAGAGAAGAAACACTGATGCAAATGTCTCATAAATTATGCAAGCTATCAAATCAGCTGGAAGCGTTAAGTGTGAGAAGATACTGAAGGTCTCAAAGGATAGGTGGGATTACTAGCCCCATAATTTTCTTTTTCAAAAAGAGACAAACCTGGAAGTCTGGCGTTTTGTGGCTTCTGATTTTGGCTGTTGCTTATATTCAACCTTATGGCTCCAACTGTTACTGGAGATTCTGCAGTCACTAAAGAAACTATTGTCTCTATATAAGAGTGCTGTAACCATGAGGACATGGCAGTGGAGCTTCCAGCTCGCTGCCCAGTGCTATCGTCATCCAGAAGGAAGCTGTTTGTCAGTAATTGGCTCCATATTCCCTGATACAGTGATATTATCCAAGTAACCAAAAAAGCCTGCCTCAGGTGACAGGTGGAGGCTCTGTGTGGTGAGAAACAGTATCTAGAGGCTCACAAGAGGAGAAGAGGCCTGTGGCTAGTGTTGCCTGTTTCTGGTGAATGTCTGTAGCAGGAGTTTTGCTGATAGAGACTGAATAAACTGCAAGAAATTAATTCATTTCTTCTGCCACCAAAAAGCATTAGCTCAGTAAAACTATTGACATACTTGGAGTTATTTTGTGTTGTGCTGATCATCTTCTGTTTAAGCAACCACGCCAATGGCAATTGTACAACCTATTTCTGATGGCCATTGCAAGACAAAGCAGCCCATTGCTGTTCATCAGCCTGTGTATATGGGAATCCACCTCATTTCCATACAGCTAAGAAATAGGTTTGTCTGAGTAGTGGAGGATTTTCACTGGAGCAACGGGACTCAAAATGGTAGCAGTCTTCAAAGGTACCAAGCGCCACCAGTACTTTTGCTCCCAAAAGAGTAAGGGCAAAACCCAATGGGACCAGATGGAGCAGGTCTGTACAATCAGGCAGAATGGCTTGCCAGTCTCTTCTGGTCTGTGTGTCCTTGCAGCATACTCAAACTGGCAGTGGAGAACAGGGTTAGCTGCAAGAGAAATACCAGAGGAATATTTTGTTCCAGTATTTCTTTAGTGCCAGCTGATTTCTGAAGCTGAAGGAATAAATGATAAGTGCAAGGGATTTTTAATAAAGACTTTGAGATAGAATAGTGAAATAAGGATATCAGGAAAAGACTAACTTCATCTCAAACACAATGACAGAATCAATCTGACATTGTAAAGATTCAGGAGATGTTTGAAAATCTGGAAGACAAAAGATCAAATTTATGAATGCTAGGATTTCCAGAGGGAAATGAGAGAGAAAAGCAGCTGACATTTTAGAAATAACTTTTAAAGGAAATCTTTGCTATCAAATATGTGTGTGCCTGTTTTTGCAGTAAAAAGGCAAATCCTTCTGCTGACAAGTTATCAAGTGTAGTGATAGTAGACTTTCTGATCCTCCAAAATACCGTGAAGGTTTTCAAATTTGCCAGGACAGGAATGTAAATTAGATATTGATCTGCGAAGTAGCTGGGGTTTATTGATACAATCTGACCAAGGAACTGGTATTCTGGCTACAGAATGATTTTTCTAGCAGCAGTAGAAAAACATCCACCTACTCACATCAACTATACTTTTTTTTCTGCCGTTCTTTCCGTATTTCCTTGGCAGATGTGGCCAGACAATTTGTTTCTATACTATGCTGAATTCATGCAGTAGATTTGCTCCCCTATTTGTTAGGGTATTCTGGAGAATATGCTCTCTTTGCAAAATTACTTTATGAGCTTCATAGCAGCCACCAAGATTCAATAAGCAAAGGAGGCGAGTTTCTTCTGTTACCAGGTTGCCTTGGCTTATTGGGATCGCAGGGGCTCTAATGCTAGGTAATCTTAAAAGGGGTAGGTGGATAACACAGAAAATTTCAAAATCTTTTTTTTGTTTGTTTTTTTCCAAGTCAGAAAGGATAGGAGAAAACTAAGTGTGCCACCCTTATCTTGCATATACTGGTATATCACGTACTTTTCGTTTCGCATTTTGGCATTCAACACTTTCTAAACATACTTTCTCATACAACCAAGTTTGGATCTTTTGTTCTGAATTTAACAGGTGTGAAATACTGGGCTTTCCTGCAGCAATAATCAGATGTGAGTAGCAGTCATCTGCTGTAGCAACCGTAAAAAATGCAATTGCCATTGGAATTTCTCCACCTTAATGACACTATATTTTCTGTCTGTCAGAAGGCTCAGGCACAGTATTTCCATCACCAGTGACGCCTTCTGAACAGCCTCAAAATACATGCTCTTATCCTTTGTGTAACATAATTATGGACAGTATAAAGAGCAAGGCATATATATTTAATTTTGCCCTACTGGTTGTGAATGCAAAAATAACAGCTTGATTTGAAAGAGTACCTTTAAAAACTCCTTCAAGACTAAAGTGTTCATACAAATCACTGTGTTAATTATATATCCTAAAAATTATGCAAATAAACTTTTTAGTGGTGAATTAATCAATGTTAATCACTTGAAAAATAGCTTTTAAGTATTTTTTTATAAAAATGTGTCAAAGTATTTAAAATTCTCATGGTTAGCTTACATTTTAATAGTTCTGTTTTCTTCCTTTTTAATAGTGACAGACGAACACCCCCTATGTTATTTTGGTGTTGAGCAACAGACACAGTGGGTGATCACAGGTGTAAACTTCTTACACTGGCTTCCAGTTTCTTGCAAAGGTTTGTAAAATAATAATTTAGATTTCATATCTTAATGTTTTATTATAGAGGCGTTTGGCACAACAGAAGTCACTTCAGTGGAAATGTAAAAAGTGCATCAACTAAGTGAGATGCATTCAAACGAGGCAATTGACTTCTTTAGAGTGGTGGGCATAAATTGCTAATCTGAAAATATGGCAGAAAAGAGTTCTCAAGGCCAGGTCATGGGAATGCACTTGGATCAGAACTTTTCATTTGTAAATTATGTGATATACCCATATCTGTTTGCAGTCCCAAAAGCGTATTTCCTTCAAATACCTCCTCTGGTGAAGGCTAGCACTAATCTAGAAAGTGAGATGACCCACTCTTGATCCTCACTGTGCCTCTCCCAGCTCTGCAGTACCAGTAGATCTGTGCTTTCCAGTACACCTAGCCGGAGACCAGGAACCACAACGCTGCCCCTGATCAAGCTGGGGCTGTACATTCTTCTACAACTGGGTGCCTGCTTGAACTCTTGAGTCACAAAATTTTCCAATATTTATACTTGGGATTTATGTAACCAGCATCCCACGCAGCTAGCCAGCCATCACAGAATCACAGAACCACAGAATCACAGAATGGTAGGGGTTGGAAGGGACCTCTGTGGGTCATCCAGTCCAACTCCCCTGCCGAGGCAGGGTCACCTACAGCAGGCTGCACAGGAACTCGTCCAGGTGGGTCTTGAATATCTCCAGAGAAGGAGACTCCACAACCTCCCTGGGCAGCCTGTTCCAGTGTTCTGCCACCCTCAGAGGAAAGAAGGTCTTCCTCATGTTCAGACGGAACTTCCTGTGCTTCAGTTTGTGCCCATTGCCCCTTGTCCTGTCGCTGGGCACCACTGAAAAGAGTCTGGCCGCATCCTCCCGACACCCACCCTTCAGATATTTATAAGCATTTATTAGGTCCCCTCTCAGCCCTCTCTTCTTCAGGTTAAACAAGCCCAGCTCCCTCAGCCTCTCCTCATAGGAGAGATGCTCCAGTCCCCTCGTCATATGTGTAGCCCTCCACTGGACTCTCTCCAGTAGCTCTTCATCTTTCTTGAACTGGGGAGTCCAGAACTGGATGCAGTACTCCAGATGGGGCCTCACTAGGGCTGAGTAGAGGGGAAGAAGAACCTCCTTCAACCTACTGGCCACACTCCTCCTAATGCATCCCAGGATCCCATTAGCTTTCTTGGCAGCCAGGGCATACTGCTGGCTCATGGTCAACCTGTCAACCACCAGCACACCCAGGTCTCTCTTCGCACAGCTGCTCTCCAGCAGGTCCACCCCAAGCCTGTACAGGTGCATGGGGTTGTTCCTCCCCAGGTGCAGGACCCTGCATTTGCCCATGTTGAACCTCATCAGGTTCCTCTCTGCCCAACTTTCCAGCCTATCCAGGTCACGCTGAATGGCAGCACAGCCTTCTGGTGTATCTACCACTCGTCCCAGTTTTGTGTCATCAGCAAACTTGCTGAGGGTGCATTCTAACTCTTCATCCAGGTCATTGATGAAGAAGTTAAAGAAGACCTCTCCCAGAACACATCCAGAAACTGCCAGCAGAAATTTTTAGGCATCCTCTCAGCCCAGTCACAAGCTCTGACTAGATGTTTAGGCAGATTTGGAGCAATGTCACAGCTCCCATCCCCACAGTAACACAAAGCTTACGCACTGGCTGCATGCAACACATCAGGATCTAGCCAAGACCTAAATGAATATTATTAACGTAATATTACTGTGAAAATTGAATCCTCAGAAATTTTCTGGGAAGATATTTGATGTGTGTGTGTGTAATGTATTGTGCACACTGAGATTCATTTTATTCCTATCAGTGACTGTGATGAGCCAAGCTGCTGCCACGGTATAAGACTACCAGTTAACACTCCATTGATGAACTACGGAATTTTGTACAGTACATCTGTAACAGTCCAAGGAAGTGCAAAACAAACTACTTACAATGTTTACAAAATTAAACTGCAGTCTGACAGCCAAAGTCTTGATACTCCCAGTTATGGATATAAAGTTTCAGTTCTGTGGAGTGTTCTGCAAGATTATTTTAGAAGTAAATAAAAGACGGCAGCAAGGTTTGCAAAGAAATGTAACAGATATCACATGTGCTTTTACATTGAGAATACCATGTAATAAAGGGCTAGACATTTAAAACGTGTCCACTATTTGTTCATTCATTCATTCATTCATTCATTCATTCATTCATTCACACATTCCTTCCATAACCTGGCTCAAATTCTCTGCTGTGTTGTGCATTTAATGAAAGGCAATTGGTGAAATGACTGCAAAACTTTGGATAACTTAATGAAATTATTGTATTTCAATATGATCACAGTGTATACACACTTCCAATTAAATTCTTATGTTTACAATTATTCATTTCATATGCAATGCAAGTGTACATGCAATACAAGTACATAGCCTGCATTCTGTTTTCAAAATTTCCAGTAGTTCTCACTTGCTTTAACTGAGATCTTTGACACTCTGAAAATTGGGCTTTAACCAATTGAGTTGGGTAAGCAAGAGGAAGAAGTTCTTTGGTGCCAGGACCTCTACCGTAATGCATGAGCAACAAGTGATAAAAAGCTTCTTCCATCCATGCTGTTGTAGGAAAAGAACTTCTTTCCTTGAAATGTTCGTGTACTTCACACCTGCCTTCTGCTTGATGAACCGCTGAGATAGCTACACTTTTAAAGGAGCACATCATTTGCTGTGCTGGTGCTGTTCCATTTGGAAGCAGCAAAATGCAGAAAAAATCTCTTTCATTAACTCCTTCAAACAGAATCAGATGATTTTCAGAAATAACTTTCATAGCCACATATCCTTCGTCAGGCATCACACACCTATGATGGGAGACAGGTATGCTGTGCCATAAATTAAGGAACTAAAATATGGTTGTCATACTTTTTAACACCCTTTCGTTTTTCCCCCCAGTGATGATTCAATGATGGTGCGCAAGTGAAGACTGTGTTTTATATGAACCTGGTCACATTAACACAGCCACAGGAGGATTTTATCAGCATAAACTCCGAATACTTTTAATACTTTTTTTTTACTTAGTCGATAGTATTCAGTTCAGTTCCCTGAGATACTGCATTAGGTACTATTGCGCTTCTGCAGGATTCTGAAAAAAATTTTGTAAGATCAATTTCTGCCTTCTTGAAAGAAGACTGATATCACACCAGACTAACTTATCTACGCCACATTCTTTGGTGGTTAAAATAAATAGTTTATCAGAAATCTTTCTGAAATATTTTTGATCATTTTATATGAGATTCTGCTTGGGAAGGAGACTCCATACCTTTGTCTGATTCATCCCTGATCAAAAGGAACAATGTGAAGGAGTCTGTAGGTTGGGTTTTACACCTGAAGGTGAAGGAGAGCTAGTAACCTGGCAGAATTATTTACATTCAGGACTCAGAAATACTAATGAATGTTAGCAATGAAAACCTAACTGCCCAGCAATGACTGACACAGATGTTATTTTTGCAGATAAGTCTTCTGGTACATGAAGCATTAGTCATATCTTTTAAATAATTCAAGAGAATATTAATATCCTCCAACTGCCTGGTACTTAAGAGTGACAGGTGTGTTTAAAATGAACCTCCCAAGAAACACCCGGACTATTCAAGACATGAATTTACTTCAGGACCATGAGCTTTAAGTGCCTGATCCTCCACTCCTGACTCTAGTGAAAGGGTTGATAGACCTTGCATGGCCGGACAAGACAAAAGAGCTTTTGTTCTCTTCCTAATATGCGTTGATGACAGTCTTTCAGGAGGAAAAGAGAAGGAGGAAATTTATTTCCCAGCCCACTTCTGTTATATGGAGTGGAAGCACTGGTAACGTTATGCTGAATGATTTAAAAAGACAGTTAGGATTTAGTCTGCCAGTAGTGTTTGCTGGTCACTGTCAGGACACTACTGTGGCAGGTAAAGAGTTGCTCTTTAACTAAGAAAAGAAACGTACTGATGTGGGAAAAGTGCTGTAAAGGAAAGAGGGTGGTGTCATTTTCAGAGCAGGTCTGTCAAGTCAGGCAGCTAAGGAGGGGTCTTGGGACTGTAATCCTTCTTGTAACATGCACTTCTCACTGCTTGCAGTCTTCTGCCTCTGTGCATAATCTCCCCAAGGACTGCAAAGCACAGAAATTTCTGTCAGGACCGCTTTTCAGTATATGGGACATAAACTTGATCATGAACATTAGCTAAAACGTGGTGGTGTGTGAAAAGTGGTTCTGGTTGGTTGTACTTCCAGTCCTGCATCTGTATAGTTTCGATGCTGCTTTGCTTTTGTTATTACAGCAGCTGAACCAAATGGCTGCTTTCCCTGTCATGCTCTGTTTCTTGTTTGTAAAAGAGACAAAATTTTTTGTTGTTACTCTGATATGTGGGGAATAGTAGTATTGTTATATCTGCCTTCCACAGAGATTGAGTAAAACCCTAGCTACCTTCCCTCTCTCCAACAACAAAAAAACCACAACTCCCCTCTCAACTGTCTGTTACCTAAGTAACAAGAAACATGGCTTTTCTTTGTTCATCATGAGGTAGCATTTTTAGGTGAAGCAGAATCCAAATATCCTGGTAATGTTTGCTTCACAAATCCTTTCGCCAGGCATTAATATGAGCAAAAATCTAAACTGAATGTAGGTAGCTCAGGAAAGAGAAGAACCAGAAGTGATCAGACAGGAAAGTTTTTAAGGCATCAGCGGTATAAAAAGAGGTTTTCTAACCAAATGCCACTTCAAAAGTATCTCTGAAATTAAAATATACAAGTACAAATACAATTTTTTCCAAGACGCACAAAATGATCTAAAGCAGAAAGCTTTACACTGGAGGCCAATTCTGCTGATGCAGAAAATACTTGTGTCCCAGTCTGGAATGTTTTACTGTGGCACAACGGTTCAACATGCTGCACTGCTGAATCTGGCTGCACGGCCCCTTCACCCCACAGGGAACAACTGCCAATAGCTCCTTGGCAGCTGTGGTTTGTGCCAGTTGTACCGGAGCTGCACAGTTTCCTCAGGCCCTGGGAATGCAGCCGGGAGCTTCCAAAAGTCCCCAATGTCCTTGTCTTGTCTTCTGAGCTCTGAGAGCGCAGCTGAGGATTTTCTACTCTGTGTCTCTGGGGTAATACTTTTATTTTCATTTAAACTGTGACTTTGGAATAAAGAAATGGTTTAACTGTCCCTTTAGGATCACCGTATTCCTCTGCATTTGGTCTATCTCTGTTCTGCTGTTTGAGGGAGAGAGGCAGAGGAGTAAGGAAGACATAGCAAATCTTTTCAGTAATTACTTTGCAGACAAATATTCTTTATTGTTTGCATTATGAAGTTGACTTTGGACATATGTTGGAGCTTGGACAGGAATCTAATGTGATTGACAGTGACAACTGGTGATGTGCTATTCAAGGAAAATTAGTATATATCTGCTATGATGAGAGGTAAAGACATTAATGCTCAAACTTATTTTGCCTTTTAAAAGATCCTTTATTTTTTAGACATACTTTTTTCTGTGCAGTTGCAGCTGTCAGCACTGACAAGGTTGATTTTACCGATTCATATCTTCCACTTGAACTCTGTAAAGAGCCTAAATTGCCTTATAAAAAAGCTTCCCATTTAGATTTTCTTTTTAAATAGTGAAGATAATAATAAGAATAATAATAAAGTGGGTTCTTCATCTGCAATTCTGACTTTGATCTGTCCAAGACTGTGGCTAGAATGAGGGAGAAAGAAAGAGGAAACAGAAAGAATTATAGTTATAATTGAAACAAACATAATTTTATAAAATTTGTTGCTGTTATGTAATTTCTTTCTTATAGCTGATGATTGCTGAAACATTTTGCATGCTTTATATTTTTTCTCCTTTCTTTTGTATCTGTCTCTCTGTATACTTATGACAAATAACAGACGCCAGTTTTTCTTGGGTATTTTGCATCATAGGTCTGTATATTGCTGGGTGGGTGACTGACTGTGGCACATAAAAGTTTAATTCTGGCTGCAGACTTTTGTATTTTGGGAGTCAAAGAATGATTTATCCACTGCCAGGAGCTGATATCTATCCCATCTGTGGAAATGCATAATTCAAGCAGGTCCTAATGTCCCAGGGCAAAGAGGGACCTAGGACTAACAGAAAAACCTGCTGCTAAAAATACCCCACAGGAGACACACTCTGTCTGCAGGACTGCTCTTGGAGATGCAACTGTATCCCACACAGGGGGACATCTAGGACAAAAAGGCCTACTTAAACTTGCAAGAAAGGACTAGGAGATACAACTTTCTTTTGTCCAAGCCTATTTCCACACAACTGGTGCGTTTCCAAACAAATGATGCTTAGCTTGGAAATGGCTTTTAATGCACTGTGGCTAGATCCTGCATGTCTGCTCTCAGAAAAGCTAGGAAAGAGCCAAAATCCAGATGGGTCTCCTGAGGTCTTCACTGTTGCTTGTTATTTAGAAGGGGAATCCTTTGCTAATGTGACTGTGGGAAGTCCAGTCAAGCCTGAGTGTCTAAGAAGATGTGGTAGATAACATCTCTAGCAGACTAATAAGCCATTAAAGGGAAAAGATGGTGAGACTTGCCCTTGGTTGTAAAGTTCAGGCTGAGCACATAGTTTCAAGCATCCCAAAAAGGGTTCACACTAGTGAAAATACTTGTGTCTTAGTTTTACTCCATATTTTTTCACAAGTACAAATACATGAGAACATGTATTTGTCTTTGTCTTTTCACATCAGATTTTGATCTAAACTTGTCTTTCTTCTGATCTATTTTTCTGGCAGTTTACTCAATTATGATCATATCTGAAAAAAAAATTTGTATGCTGCTTTCTATTGAAATTTTTTTTAAGAGTAAGTTCTGAAGGCAAACTTGAAATGTATCAGTGGAAATTTGGACCTGGGTCTGAAACTTGAAGTTCAGGAACAATTTAGGACTTTTGCTACATATATTTTTATGATATGTTTCTGTGTCTTATTCTTTCAACATAGACACTTGGTTCAAAATAAAATTTTGAAAAAGCAGGTTTGTTTTTTTTTTAAAAGTCCTATTCTCAAGGAAAGCATTGTCAGAAGTGAAGTCATCTCGCTTTGAAAGAGCATTTTAACCAGACTGTATACCAAGCTCATTAGGATATTAGAACAGTTCTCAATCAATATTTCTGATGGGGTAATTCATGTTATGTCAGAGCCAACCCCCATCTCTGCTAATTGTTTGACTACTTTTTATGTTCTCTACACCATCAACCTTGGATGCAGCTCATCCTAAAGGAAAGGACAATTAAAGTGGACTTCTTGTCACGGGTGTTTAAAATGGGTCAGTTCCAGATACCCGTTCTTCACTATCATGGAGGTTGTGTTATCTGTGAGAGAGCTTCTGAGAATTTTACCAAATGAGAAAGTAAAGGCACAAGGGTGCTAATAAAATCTGTTAACAACATCAAGAATGAAGTAGATTAAAGCAAAAGAAAATTCATGTAATTTGGAACTGCGAAAGTTCATCCAAATACAGTCCATCTTGACACGCTGCAACAGATGCCCTCCACGAACCTTGCTCATAATAATTCTTGGTTAGAGCAAAGAATACAGAAAAATACTGAAAAAAACCACTCTCCTAAACAAGGGGGCTGCCTTTCCCTGATTTCCCTCCACTGACTGTCTATTCAGTCATCTTGCAGGAAGACCAAATAAGATATCTTGCAACATCTTAGTTTCCTGGAAGTAGTTTTATAGTCAATGGACCTTTTTGGGTGTTGGAAATGGTTCATTATTCAGTCACACAAGCAGACTGAAGTTACATCAGCAGTTTTGCAGTATAATGTCTAATTGGGAGTATTGTCTATGGTAAAGTGGAATACTCAGTATCATAGATGTTTCTTTTTGTATCTGCTGAGTTTCTATAACATAGCTTTGGAGTAATTTCTTTTTGTGAAATCTAACCTACCAAATGCCCCTTAATGAGCTCAGAGCCTCAAGGTGATGTGATCCCAGGGTGCCTGTCAGTAGTCCCCAGACGGAGGCTGATTTGCACTTAGACCAGTCTGCCTGCAGAGACGGGGCTTCTTAACTGTCTGTCAGATGTTCACATCAAATGTAGGACAGAACTACTATGGAGTTCAACTGACTGTCCCATATATTAATGATGAAATTGTTTAAAGGTACTATGTATGTAATTCTAATTGAGAAATGAAGCAGACTGATTTATGAGAATGTTTAAACATATACCAAGCTTTAACCTAGATCAGATATGATACTTAGGTCTTATTTAGTTCTGCAGTTTTGGTGTACTTCAGAATATCAAAAATAGGTGTATATTTTTGTCATGTTGATTCCAAAAATCTTACAACTCTTATTCATGAAATATCAATCACTAACAGAAAACAATTATTTTGGAGTTTTGTGATGGTCCATAGAAGGTCACAACTACATCTCTGACGGATCAGGACTTCAAGGACATCAGAATATGAAAATGTGGTCCTATCTGTACTGGAAAAAAAGGGCCATAACACTGGGATCGAATGAAAATCTCATCTATAAGTAACTGTATTCCTAAATACAAATCAAACAAAAATCGGAATGGAAATACCTGTTTCAGTGGAAATCAGCTGATGCCTCAAACTTATATTAGTGTGTTTCTTCATATTCACATCAAAGCTCAGCTACATACATCACTCTTACCCTATATTTGCTCCTGCATGTGTCTTTACTATTCACTGGTTTCAGTACCGCCCACCCTCTCCCTAGCATTATAATTCTATCCTATATTTAGTTCTTATCAGTTGATTACTGACTGTTTCTGATAACAACGTACTCCCAGGATTCATCAGATAAATTGGAGTTAAGGTTAAGTTTCCTTTCCTTGACCCTGCTGTGCTGCTGAACATGCACTGAGATACAAAGCTATTTTCTTTTGCTTAGTTTGATTTTGTAAGACTGAACTCTGTGAATTCCTTGGTAATGTGTTAGAGACAAGCTCAAACATTGTTCTGCATTTTCTTGTTGACTGATGGTTTTACTCAATTCCTCAAATGCTTCTTTGTATCAGTATGAAAATCTCTCCTCTCATTACCTAGTAATTCAATGTGATCTATTGTCTTTCCCTATTCCTTATTTAATAATATCATCAAGGCAACCCAGAAATTAGCTCATAAAGTATTCTTATACTTTTACCTTGATTATATGAACAACACAAATTTTCATTTAAAAGCGGGAGATTGTATTAGAGCGTGTCAAATAGCAAACCTCTGACATTTTCCTGAAATAGAAGGTTCAAATAATTGCTTTTCTTTGATTCATCAGTTAGGATTCTCACTGAAATACATTATCTGAGATCAAGGCACGTGGTCACCTGCAGACGTCTGTAGCAGCATGTAGTGCTTCCTTCTCACCTCTTCATAAGACTGTTAGTTTTTCCCTACCCAGGCAACTACTGAACAAAGAGAACCTTCATTTTAGTTTCTTTAGCACAGACTTGTATATCTCATGTATCTGGTGTGAGAAGAGATACTTAACCTGCTGCTACAAGTCCCTCCATCACTACTGAATGTGAGATCTGATCCCAGGACAGTTCATTAACTGTGTAGCCCCTGTAAGTGGGAAGAGAGTGCCTATTGCTTACTCAAGCCAACAGCATTTTCACATTGTGCCTGAGACCTGGTGGGAAGAAAATGAGGAGAACTCATGTGTATCCAGGTTTGGATATCACTTGCAAGAACCAAAGTAGTTTTCATTTGTTTTCAGTTTTGTTATAGTTTGAAGTATGAACAAGGAGAGAAAAGGGACATTTTACAAAAGAAGACTTCCTATCAGGTTAGACAGAGAAGGGTCCCACCAACATACATTCTGGGTCAAGTTCAGTACATAAGGAATCAATATTTACTTTGTTGGATGGAGAGCTGTATAGTTTTTCTGCTGCCCTTCTGCATAACATGAGTTTCACAGATTAGTGCAGAAGAAACTCCTAATCTCGAGCCAGGCACTAAACTTCAGATTTTAGCAAAACTTCTAACCAGCCCTGAACAAAATTTTGAGAATTTCCCTTGCTTAGACTCCTAAAGAAGAAATATGATATTCTGTATAAATATCAGATGGTAATGTTTGTTTTTCAAAAAAAAATGTACATGCATATACACTGAAATAGAACTTGGTTTATCTAAGTTCTGTGTATTTTTGCAAACGCCATGATTATCTCCAGTAAAAATGACAATCACCTCCCTTGACTTTGCCTCCCCTTAAAAGGAGCAACTGTGTAACTTCTGATATAGTAGTTCCTTAGAGCTATACTTGCTGTAAGGTATCAGTGCATATGACAGCTTTACCCTGCTTCCCAGAATGAATGTTCTGCATATACAAGGGATGCAGAGACTACCAAGCAGTTCTCTTTCTGGCCACTGGGCTGATATTGTGGAAAATTGATTTCCAGTTGGATTCTCTCACTTTCTTTGCTCTTATATTTTGGTTTCAGAATATTGGCCCGTGACTGAGTGAGCATAAATAACAGCAAAGGAAGTAAGGCATGGAGGCGAGAGGGCAGGTGGTAGGAGCTGAAATGGAAACATTGAGGGACAGACAACCAGAAACATACAGTTATACAAGCAGATATGTCTGGATATAGTCCGCAAGCTCAGGATCTTGCTACATAAAACAAGAACAAAATTCAGACATTAATATTTTCCCCAGTTCTCTCTTCTTGTATACCCAAACTGGGTTTGTATTATTTTATTTCAGTTTGAATGATAATACAAGCTAAAACAATCCTGACTTCACAATATTGATTAATTCTGTGCATGGGGTATTCATATCAGATGATATCTCTCACATCTCAAGCAAGTAGCATAGCTGTCAAAATACAGGTGACCCAAAATATTTAACTGCTTGTGTAAAAAGAAACAGCTCCAGCAGAAGAGAAAGAAGTAATGAAGAAGGACAAGGGCCTTGCCTTATTATCACACATCCTGGCACCCTTTACTAATCACCAAGCTACTGCGAGCAGGTGTTTTGTTGATGTGAATGTGATTCCACAGAACGTTTTGGTACTCAAGAAAGAGTATTTCTGAGGGAATGAGGTCTTGTCTAAAATCTTTTCATCAGTCTTAGTGAGGAGAATCTTCTGAAGGACAGGCTAACAGAGCAAAGGGAGGGTTAGAAGGGTGATCAGAAAAGCACTGACTACTGAGCAATGAGTAATCAAAACCTGTCAGTGCAAAAGATTTGGTCAGTAGAGCCGAAGAAGAAAGGGGATGGAGTGCTGATTGTAAGCTTTGTCTAGAAAAGGCTGACATTTTCAGACATGTGGCAGGTTAGAAGTGAGTTAGAGCAGAGGAAAAAAAAAATCCTGGTGGTGACTGTAAACTGTTCTGTGAATGTTCACTTCTGTGTCTTGTGCACTGGATAAATGGATTCCTTTCCTTGTACTTTGCCACAGAGCCAGGTGCTTATATCTCCTGGGAGGAAGATGAGAAGTGCAAATACCAGCCCATGCAGTAGAGACGAGCAGACTATAGATTCCCTAGTAAGAACTGTTTCAGGTGGTGTCTAATTTCATGGGACGATGACATTTAGGTAGAGGTATGCTGGTTTGAAGGCACGTTTTTGCAAATTTCATTTTCAAGCTCTTACCCACATACGTAATTCCACAGCTGTGAAAGTGCAAGCAATAGAATGAAAAGATTGCTCAGGTTTATAAAACCATTATTCTTATTTAAATTGTTAATATTTTTGTTCCTCTAAATTGTTTTAAAAGTCTACTTATTTTTAGCTTTATAAAATCTTGTTTAAAAGTATATATTTTTTGAGCTGATGAATTGTTTCCATGAATCAGATCTAGAAAAAATCTGATCTGTTTAATATTTTTTGCATATTGCCTTCATGTTATTCAACTATATAAACCATTACTATTTACTTTTTTAACAGTGTTCTGTAATACTTAGATGAACATCATAGGTATGTGTGTTAATTGCAGCAAATCAGAAGAGTACAACAAGAACCCCAAACTGAAGAAGTTACCAGTTTCATAGGTTTAAAATGACGTCTTAATTGGCTCTGAACTGCGACTAAGAATCAAAGTGGAGAAAATCACCTAAATTTACCCTCCCCCTTAGTCAGCGGTAAGCTTCACAGGACCCTCCCCAAACCAAATAAGGCCAGGAAGAATGTGCTAAGCACCGAGTGTGCTAAGAATAAAGTTGAGCTGGGATGGATAAGGTTACTTTGAACTCTATATTTCATGTTTCCTGACATACCCCCCAAAGAACTGCAATTATGCTAGTGAGGCTGCAGGAGCATTAAAACAGTTCTTTCCCAGCTCTTTTGCTTTTTGCTGCCTTTCCATGTGTTCCTGTCCTGTTTAGAGCTGGGCCTTCTTACTTTCTTATTTGTCGTGTGCATCGTTCTTAGGATATTAGAAAAAACATGCTGAAGATTCGCTGTGAGAAGTGGCTATTTTTGTTAGAAGCTGATACTTTAGACTGAGCTTTAAGTGTTGCCTCTGGAAGGCCTTAGGTTGCTCTGGGAGGGCAGGAGTCTGCAGAGGAAACAGAAAGTTCAGAGGGGCACAAAAGAAGAAGGAACAGAATTAGAAAAAGCAGAGGACCTCCCTCCTTCTCATTCTGCAGCTCCTGCAAGAGCCAGCAGCCCAGAAGCATTATCTAAGCTGCCACAGTAGATCTTGACCTTTTTAACAGAGTATCTCTTATCATCATCATCATGGCCGAGATTACAGCAGAAGGTACGGTAACTATTTTCAAATATAATTAACCAAACATTATATGTACTTTGACAGTGTAACTGAGCTAGAGTGTCAATATGATCTGTCGCTTTTAGCAAATAATGTTTTCACCCCAGGACCATTTAATATTGTTCGTTGGGTTGCTTTCTACTTTTCTTTCCTGATTTTTCTTTTTCACTCCTCTAGCCTGAGTTTCTACCAGTTAATGAAGCTAGATCTCTGTACACCTCTAAAAATAGCATGAGTCTCATTTGCAGAACAGCACTGCTTAGGCAGCTCCATTAGAGTGGTACAAGAACAGGAACATACAAATGTTAGGTGGTTCCACCCTGAAGCCTTTGCTCAGGCAAAGCTTTGGTAGCCCCTTATAATCAGAGGTTTGCCGGAGTCAGAACAGCTTAGTTTGGTGGCCCTGATTTTTCCATAAGGAGCACATAGCATTTGTGAACTGTATTTGAAGTCACCGAAGGATAAAAGCTATCAACTCTGCAATCCTTATCAGGTAAACTACTAAAGAAGTCAGTGAAAGTTTTACTGAAAGAAGTACGCCAGACCTAGGCCTGCAATAATGAAAAGCAATTGTATTAACCAATAAATACATATTCTAAGATATGAATATTTCATGTACTTTAATATTTCCTGACCATTCATATTTAAATAACATTTTAGATGCATAACAATATTTTATCAACCACAGTCAGACAGGGGATATATTTAAAAGGCAACCTTCTTTAAATTTAGTGCTGAATATTTTAGTTGAATTTCATTCCAAATTTTTTTTCCAGTGTAGATTACTCCACCGTTTATCCAAATTTAATAATGACTCTGCCAAAAAAAATGCCTCCAAACAGTCATCTGAAAGTTATTTTTACTCTACTTGTCAAGATTATGTGTTGTTTCAGTGTATGAAAGCTGTCCTTTTCATCTTCCATTTTTCATTGTTAATATTTGTAAGAGGACCTGCATTAAGTGCTGTTAGAGAGGGAGCCTGTGCTCTTCTAAAGGACTGAAGTTAGGACTAATGTCAAATTGCACAATCCTTGCCTGATGTCTGGTTATTCCCAGCAAGGAGACAACGTGCGTGTGATTTTTTTAATCAGCAGTTGGACGGATCTATAATTTGCTTCTGGCAGTAAAGACTTCCAAAACAGGTGGCTCAGCCTGACAGCTCTAACCCAAATGCTAGCACTAGTTTACTGGATATTCTTAACCAGGTTTGTTGGAAACATTGGTTATTTTGTACCTGCCATCAGGGAAATGCATGAAATTATATTTGTCTTCCAAAGTGCATGCATTAATACTATCAGAGAAGCAGTATGGAAGTACCTCTTGCAAGGTTCTCCAAGAGAAGTAAATCCCATGTTTAGCCAGAGTTTTAGTCTAAAATTTATAGCATAACCAGAAGACTTCTCAGTCAGTCTGGAAGTGACTTTTCAGTCATTTAGCTTACTAAAGAAAGGTAATAAAAGACTCTAAAATAAAATAAAAACACAACAAAGAATTTGAAATTTTTTATAGTGCTTATATTCTGTTTTTACACGTGTTCCTTAGCTATAATATTGTGTGTCTGTCTTCTGTGTTTCTTCTGTGCAAAGCAATAGCCTTCAGGTGGTAAGGGACATCAGCTCCACAGTAATCTGACCTTCAGCATGACAGGTAAATAAGCCATAAAATTAGCCTAGCTTAGTTTAGTTTAGTTTAGTTTTGCTTTCTTATATTTGGAATGAACTTCTGTTGACTGGCTGATTTTTAAACTCTGGATCCACAAGATGGAAATTTTACTCATGGCAGAAGACTAAGAATTCAGCCTGGGGCTAATGTTTCACTGCAGTTTATTTTCCTCTGGGGCTACTGCTGGCACTCACAAGGCAGTCTAAAAGTTCATAACTGAATTGCAGCAACATATATTTTGGACAAAAGAAAAACCAATTAAAGTATCTCTTGCTTCACACAATTCCTTTTTTATTTTATTTAGTTTCATTTTACGTCCCAGCTCATGATTTTCTCGGGTCTTCATGACTTTATTAAGATTAAAGTACTTGCTCCGTGTGGTAGGTATTCTTAACTTTATTTTCCACTGCCAGCCACACATGAGCCAGACTGTTTGGCTCCTTGCCTTTTGGGGTACCATGCTGACATGTCAGAGAGCATGGCACAACAGCAACAAGGGCTCCAACACTGCTGTGGACAGTGTGGCTGCTGGCTTAGAGAGAAGGTCCAGCCCTGGCAAAGTGATACTGTTGGTGCACGTCTCAAGGTATCTTTTCCTGACAGCCTATGTCAGTACCATGATCTGTTCAGAGACAAGACGCATGGGGCCAATGGGGTGCTTGTTCAGGTCAACATCATGGTAATGACAATGTGACTAAGTAGCTTAAAAATGTAGCCACCAAGCAATGACGTTGGTCCATCTACTTGCATCACAAGCCACATGTGGTGTCTGTTCGTTTCCACAGCTACAAATTGTTAGTTCTGGAAATACTGGTGAAGTGCACCCGGTGAAAGACAAAAGGAAATCTCTGAAGACAGCAATTTATAAATGTCCTCAGAAAGCTGGCAGGACCTAGGTCTCCTGCTGGTAGATATTTAGGAGAAGATTCCAAAGGATTATCTTCAGCTTCCTCAGATTACATGGAACTGCAGCCACAGAAATGTACTATCAAAATGTGGAAGTCCTTAAAATTGTATACAAAAAAAAATCTCTGTACAGATACTAAGTACTCCATCTTTGCAACACTCTCAGGATCTATTATTTTTATTGTTACTGTTGTTGTTGTTACATTTCAGCTGTGACTGAATATTCTGTAATGGCCAGGGACTTCACTGTGATCCACTCAAGACTTTGCCTAGAAAGGCATGGGTATCTAACTATACTACTCTGCTGTGGTCATGAACACGGGCATTAAGCTGGACTCAATGGCAGATGTAGTTAGAGCTACCACTGCTGAAATATGAATACAAAAAGCCTGGCACTCTGAGAAACAGCTTCTACCAACGTACAGCTTAATCTGTATGTGCACGATAGCTCCAGCAGCAGCCCTATAGTTGGTCCTTTCTAGTCCAATCTACTGCAGGTCAACAGTGCAAGGCTGACGGCTGTCCCCGGGCACTTTGTCCTCCCACGCAGAGAAGAGTGAACAGAGACTCAGCTCTGCCTGCTGCAATGCACCAGAGACTGTGCACTGATCTAATCTGAGGAGGTGAGGAGGGGAGAAAGACAAGGTTTCTATGCCAGCTGTTTGTCTGCCACAACTTACTTCCCCAGTGGAGCAAGAGGAGTCAAACAGAAATGTGACAACGAGTCACAATTTGGTCTGTATTTTGCTGCTGAGAGCAGTGCAACTGCACATTTCCTCTGTCTCGGAGCAGGCTGCAAGGAGACAGTCTAGCCCTGCGGCCACACACAGCTTGTCAGTGACAAAATCAAAATTAGCTTTCTGATTTCAGCCCTTTTCTCAGGCTATTTGCTAACTCTGAAAAGTTTTAAGATGTAAACCATTTCAAAAGGTAGAATTAACATGATAAGTATGCTTGAAGATTAATATACATGAAACTGATAATGTATGAGAAATAATACACAAGAGCCAGAGGGTAAAATCATGACAACTTCACGAGTGTGATGGCCAGAAGCTAACAGCAGTCTCCAGTAGCCAAAAAGTTTAGCCAAGTCACACTAGGGGCAAGAAGGAGATAGCTGCTTCTCATGGTAAATCATGAGTTGCTGCTAGAGGTGCTAATTGTGCTGACTACAAAGGGGTCTAGATGAATAAATTAGATTAAATGATTCATTTTCATGGCTAAAGGCACGTGAGGTGTTTTCCAGTCTTCAGTTAGACTGCTCTTTAAACAGTGAGTTGGGAGATTTCTGTAGCATTTATTTGCAACAAGCGAATTTGCAAAATGAAAAGATGTCTTCTTTTTCTGGTTTTCAGTGTTGACGAGGGAACAGATAGTATGCCTTTTGCAGTGAAGTGAGGAAAATACAATTTTGGCAATGACTTTTTGAAGGAATCAATCTGCTCTTGTTCAGAAGTACCAGGTAAAGTCAGTGGTCTAGTGACCCAGGGAGACAAAAAGTCAGAAAACCCAGGACTGCCTGTAAAAAAGACTTTAGGGTGAGCAGAAGCTCCATATTTTCACTGAAATTCCTCATAACTTGGATTTTCCTGTCCCTGTGAGCCTAGACACCCAAGCTGGTTAGTTTGACTGTAGCCTGGGTGCTTTCTCATAGCCTGTTGAGGCAAGCAAGTACGAGACCAAATTTGTTAGCTTAAGCTTTAGGTTTAAGAATTTGTGGGCAACGTTACTCACAGCTGGTATGGTGTCTACGCATGTGCAGTCGGTACAGAGAAACTCTAAGGTATCATTATCTTAGGTAGCCCATCAGAAAGATAACTAGCCATGGACAGCAAGGAGCCTGAGACATATAAACCAGAGATTTAAGCTAATGTGTTATGCTGCTAGTCCATGACAGGCCACAAGAGTGTGTGTGCAGTTAACCCGTGTTTACTTGTGTGTGAACAGCTGGACTGTAGGTCTGACCATTTACTCACCTTCTTTAAAAGAACCTTGCGCTCCTAAGTATTTGGAATGTATTTTACAGTTACTTATATAATAAGAAATATGTTTAAAAGCCTAGTAGCATTTTGAAATTATTAGGGTGATCATTGCCCCCTGATTTCAAAATTAATTTTGTGCAACTGCTTAGATTCTCAAAAGTCCCAATCTACACCTTCAGGTACCTACTCCTTGAAAAAAATCTATTCTATAAATATTTTGAGTACTTTAACACATTGCCTACAATGTAAACATTAAGAGGTGGATTCATGCTGCTTTTACTGCTCTGTTCTGGAAAGTAGCAATTGGTTTAGTTTAAAATATGTTTCATAATGCAGGTCTGGCTTCAGTTCAGGACACGCTGAGGTTGGAGAAACCAGATTTGCCCTCTCTGAGGCGCGTCAGATGCTTACAGAAATGAAGAAGCTTTCCTTTCCTTTCTGATGCTAATAATGACTGGTTTCTGCTCTGTTTAAGCAGGTTAAACTAGTGGACAGTCCTCATTTTACCAGTTTAAACCATATATTAAGCAGTAGAAGTTGGATTGCTTTAAATAAAAATGAATTAAAAACCTTTTAAATCACCAATTTTAATCATGATTTAAATGAGCAAACAAGAAACCTGGATTTCAAAACAGCAATTTTAATCTTTTTTGCATATGTCTATCATTCTTTTTCCCAAACGAATGGAAAAGAGACACTGATTCCCGTTGGCTGCTTGCTAATATGGTATCTGAATACAGCCTTTCTCACTATATTTGTGCCTTTTACTCTTAAAGAGGAAGATAACCTAAACGTGTGTCTATTAAACAATTCTATTTTTCAGGAGCTGTTTATCCAAATTCTTAGTCTTTACATGGTCTTTTTTATGACAGAGAATGGTAAATGGTATATTTTCTTTTTTACTAGATAATGATTTCATTTTTACTTGTGATTTCTGTCAAGGTTCATTAGAATGGAAATTGGAATTCAATTAAAATGGTACAAACCCAGCATTTTAATTTGTATATTTGTGTACTGTAGAAGTACTGGATATATAGGAAACGTCAATTTTGAATAGAATCTGTTTTGAAAATCTAAGTGATTTATTAAACAAATACAATACTATTTGTAATTTTATTTCTGACCACTATATCCTACAAGAATATATAACTGATAGAGCTCGTTTTCTTTTGTGTAATGTTTATTCAAAGGTTAGAGAAAGAAAACATATTTCCTACCTTTTCAAAAAAACCTTAATTACCTCTTGACATAGAATAAGATAATAAATGGGTTCAAATAGTAAAATAACTTGAAATTAAGAACATATTCTTTGCATTTGCAAACAGGTTATGCTCACAATAAGGCAGCTAGCTTAATTTGACTCCATCAGCTTAGCCAGTGATTTCCAACAGCTCAGTGATTTCTTTAAATTTCTTCGCAACTGTAACGGCTTTGTCCTAGCTTTTTGTTTAAATAAAACTGATTTTAATAGATAGTAGTGGAAAAGTATAGTCCTTAGCACACATTTTCTTAAATTCATATTTAGTTTTTGGAAAGTGTATTTTTAAAAGCCTTTAAAGAAAACTCAAGTTTTTGATTCAAAAAACACCTATAATTATATTCCCCGGCTTCCCCCACTGCAGCATCATTTCAATGAGGTTTAAAAAGGAGAATTACTAAAGATTAACATTGAAATCTCTTTAGTAGTTGCAGGTGTATAGATAGGTGTAAAACAGCAACAATGTTTCTTCTACAGTGCTTTCAGACTAATTTAAAACTAGTTCGAAGGTGTGGTGAAGGAGAACTATACAGAGAAGTACAGGCTTAATATCCTTACTGCTTTACATTCACAGATCGGACCGGTAACAGGGAACATGAAGTAGATAAGCAGATCTGAACTTTAAAGTCACTGCATCTAAAGACTACTTAAAGCTATGGACAACTAGCTAGACTTCTTATCCACATGATCCCACTGCTGTGTTCTCTTGTCAGCTTTAAATACTTTTATAGGAAATTATGATTATTCCATAAATCAGTCTTAGCCCTGTGTCTTTATACAAATCTTGCTTTGGTGCATTGGAACATGACCATTCAGACTTTAGATCCCTTAGTGGGAATGTGTTTAAGCAGTATATGGTCAAAAGGGACCAGCAAGTTTTAGCTGCTGGTTTTATTCCTGATATATGCCTACAGCACAGCTGATTTATGTAAGTCAGTCTATTTCAGGAATTGTGAAGCAGCTACATGGCTACCAAACATTTGACTAACAGTAGAGACAGCGACACCAATAGGTAGCAGCAGAGATACCAGATGACACTGCGAACACGTCTAGTCCTCTCCCACTTTCTGTCCTTTTCTTCATAGCTTCTGATACATTTTTTGCTCTGTAATAGCCTTCCTTTTTCTCTTTCTTTTCTCCTCCCTTTTCCAAGATGTGATAGATGCCAGTGCAGGTAATACGCAGTATATAACTCTGGTCCCTTCTAAAAATGCAAAACATAATCAGAAGAACATGGTAAAGCACACAGTAAGAAGCTAAATTGTTTTCAGACTCATTAGATTTTGAGGAAAAGAATTGAGTTAACAAAACAGATCATGTAATGTACAGGAGGCTAAACAAAAAAGCTGTAGAAGATACCGATCTTTCTTTTTCATCCCAAATGGTGTCATATGGTAAAACTCACCTACGTTACAACATCAGTCAAATGAGTTCAGGTGCTCAAAATCATCGTCAGTGCTGGCTTTTGCCCTTAGAAAAAGAGAATGAAAAAGCTGTGGCTGCAAGTCCCACATAAGCTTCACTTGAGCCCTATGGCTGATTTGGGCTTTTTTTACAATCACTCTAGAGCAGAGTATGAACTTGTCTCTTGACTAAAAGTTCTGCTTGGTGCCATGCAAAGGCATTTACCATAAGAAATGCCAATATAAAATGCCAGGCACAGAAAAACTTTCTCAATGGAGAAGTCTCCTCTTTCTATCTTCAAAGACAGTTTTAAAAAATCCTTTCCAAATATGTAATGAGTAAAGACCTGCTACATCCTGTACATGCTTATGTTCTCACAACTTCAAAAGTATCTCTGTACCTTTGCCTGGAGTTAAATTGTCAAAGTCACAATGAATCTAAGCCTTTGTAGCCTTCTTTGGCATGTAAATGCACTCTTTGTTTTTTCTGTATTCCACTATGAAGATTTAAGTTGTGGTTCTCTATGCATGTCAGGAAGGCTAAACCTTGTTTCCATCTGCGCTAAGAGGTTATTCACAATTGACACAATTATCATAAATATAGTTTTCTGGTAACTATTTTACTGTTTTTGGAGGCATAATTTAATACCTCTATTTAAATTTTAAGATCCTCATTTTGCTTTGACCTTTTCCTCCTATAATAAGTAGCACCTTTAATTATGGCTTCAGGTCTATCTGTGTAACTCCTGCTGAAGTCAGCTGGATTAGTACACGAGCACATATGATGAAGGATGCAACTTAACATCCCAAAGAGGTGATATCACATGTGTATGATACGGTTCAGCCTATATATGTTTCATAGTTTTATAACCCCAATATTTAAACTGTAATAGTAACATGAATTGAATATAATTTCCATTGCTTTCTTTTTTTAGTGGAAAACTTCAAATCCTCTTATTCCTAGAGATTTCCTTGCATCACCATTCATGATAAGATTAAAAAATGTGAGAATTTCACAAGGAGATATCCAAAGTTAGAGTCATCCTTTTAAATATTTAAAGTTGGTTTGGTTTGGTTTGATTTTTTATCTGGAGTATTATTATAATACTAATTATAGCAAAAGATCTGTGACAGAGGTTGAACGTGACCCTGTCTGCCTGGGATAGCTACATGACTAGATGGCTGACTACATCCTATCACTTGGAGCAGAACGACTACATATTCTGCTCTTAATTTGTGTCACAAACTGTAAAGTGGACGAAGATGTTATTTTGGTAGTAGAGAGTGATTTCTGAGGGTACAAGGTTTTCTCCTGCTTCAAAAAATGAAGGGCTCAAAAAGCTGCTTTTTCTTTTATTTTTTTTTAGTCTATAAATATATTTGATATAGCTACCACTTCAGTAAGAGGCATGTCATCTCTGAACTAAATACAAACATTCTATAATATATATTTATAAATATATTTTATAATATATATTTATAAATACAAGCAAAAATAGCCCTGTTATCAGACGCCCAAGCAGAATTAATCCATGTGAAATACATCTATCCTAAAATGCATCTCTTGTTCTAGACATTGTAATTTAGTATTGATTACATAAAAACCACCTGAAATGCACTGGAGAATGTGATGCTCTATTCCGCTGTTAGTAGACCAGATGAAATGATGAATTTCCAGATCAGTTAATAGCCAAAACTGTTCTTTCCCAACTTTTCCCAACTCTGCCCAGAGACACACCTCCATGCCTATTCCCTGCATTTATCAGAATTGAGAAATCCATAGATTTTGTAATACACCTTTATTAAATTCTGCCTGCAAGTTGCTATTGAACCAGAGGTTTCCAGTGATTTGTTGTTGCTTACATGTAGTGATTCATACAGAGCTCATGTACTAAAGATCACAAGGGAAACTTTGCAAGGTGGCTGTTATTCTGAAAATACGGGAATTTAGTAACTTTGAAAATTATGGAGAAAACAGCTACAAAATATGTGAGAATGCAATTTCAGGAACATATTTGTGCTTTGCAAGGTTAGCTACAAATATAGATAAGGCTTCAGCACACACCTAAATTTAAATGTGAATTAAACGTGCATATGCAGATACTAATATATTGAGTTGTGGGAACAATGTGCAGTTTTGCCAGAGTTAAGGAATTAAGATAATTTCAACTATATGGGCAAAACGATGAGGGCTAGGTTTTTGTCTTAAAAACTAATTAGCAAGAAGTCTCTTTTAAGAATACAGTTTCCATCATTTCATTTGTCACCCAGTATAGGCTAATGCATTTCACACTGTGAAGTGCTAAAGGCAGTTGCACAAAAGAGATACATATGACTAAGTTAGTTTTATAACTTGGTTGCTATCCTCTCTTCACAATGTCATGTTAAGCATAGAAAATCAGAAATAATACCACATCTGCAGAGGCTGCCAGAACTATAAAATGGCACTGGCTCAATATTTCTTTTCTTTATTTACTCTGGTAGTGCCTAGAGGTCAGGGCTGCATTGGATTAATCACTTCATCTGACAAGAAACAGTCTCTACACTGTTTTAACTTGTAAAGATTTTTTTATTTCCTTAATATAGTAGAGTATAAAGTCCTCTTGATGATAATTTAAAGTTTTAGTGCTCTAGCAAAGTAAATATTAAAATATAGAACTCTCCAAAACTAAACACTGAAATTCTTGAGAATATTTTTATTGTTTACTGGTGCTATTTAGGTATATAAATCATTTCTGCTTGCTGACAGGGATTTTTTTTACATGAGTAACCCAAACAAGAAGAAAAAAGATTACTCCACTGTCCACTCTGCTGGAGATGGTCAGATCTGGTGGGCTTCAGGACCTACGAGCTTCCTCACTGCTGCGCGTCAGAGCCATTTGCAGTGGGACACTTCTCCACCCAGAGCTAGATGGCGGTGGTGGTCCCACATCCCCAGGTGCAGGGAGGAGGACGGCCGAGCCCGTACTCACCATAGTCACACGCTTCTCCAACTCACCTTCATTCCTCCCTTTCCCCACCTTCGATCCTCCCCCTAATCATCCCATCTATTATATTCTTAGTTCTGCTGTCTCAAATCACCACTACTCCAGGAAGGACAGGCAGCAGTAGTACTTCTCGACTCTTGTACTTGCAGTGATTTTGAGTCTATTCTCAAGTCTCAGAAATCTTCATGTTCATCTTTAAGGAGTTTTAACAATAAAGCTTCAGACCCTGGAATGTAAGTGCCCAAATTTAAAAATAGACAAATATCTCTGCAGGTCTAAGTTCAGAGATTCCTTTCGTAATGTGACCTTTCCTTAGATGTTGCAAACATTGTGTAGAATTTCACCTAACCCATGTCCATCCTTCTCTCTGTGGCCCTAAGCCACTATAAGAGATGTTGAATCCAACATAATGTTTATTTACAAATTTCATCAATTTGTAACTGTTGATTTCCTGTATCAACAGACTCATCCACTTTCCCCTTTATTCTTTCATTAAGTTGTTTACATTTTCTTGGCATTTCTTAAATGTGAACACAATTTTAACTTCCAGATGTTCCTTCTATCCATTAAAATGCCCAGGTAGACAGATATGGACTGCATCTTCTCTCAAAAATAGATGTACATCAGTTGCATTGGAGCAATTCAAGTGTCATTTGTATCCCACTGGAGGAGGCAGCTGTTTTCCAGGTGAAATTGTTTAACTAGAAATAAAAAACACATTGTAATCCTATTACTTGTCTGTTTTCTAGCTCAACAATCTCACTTTCAGCCAATTCCACTTCTCCCTCTTTTTCTATGTGTATGTGAATAAGCAGCAAGGGATACTTCTCCTCTTTTCCTGTAGGATGTCTGCAAAAAAAAGTGCAGAAGTCTGAATTCCTGGTCATGTAGGCACATAGGACATAACAAATGCTTATGATTAATATTAGATTCTTGTGTTAAGAATTAGAAAGGAATGGTGGAATAAAGCTTGTGTTAGTAAGTCCTTAGAAAATTCCCTAGATCTTCTTCCCACCCTGCACTACAAATTTTCTCAGATAACCAATAAGCATCCTGTAGTTCACTATGTAGTACGAAGATCAACCTCTAATCTGAAAAAAAAGCAACCAACCAACCAGAAAAACACAGATATTTTTCTATTTTTGTGAAAGAAATTGTATCAAAACAAACAAAATATGTAATGTTTGCTAAAAAAAATGCGTGTTTACAAAAGCCTGTGAAGTCCTGGTTGTACACTCCATTTTCTCCTCTCAGTTCTCATCTCTGAATGCAAGCAATACCAAGGGTACGTACATTCTTATTTAAAGTGTTCTTTGTTTAAGTAAATACTTTAAGATACAACACTAATGCAGTTTAAGATAGAATATTCTGCATATTCTGAAGATAGAGAAATGGAGGTGTTAAAAGCTTCAGGCTTAGTGGGCTGCATGAAGAACTGCACCCTATATTAAAGTCTGTGTTTTTGCAGAATCATATTGTAAATTTCAGAAACTTCAGCTTACTGCTGAAAGTATATTTTATTAGAATAGCTGTCTCAATAGTTTCCTCACTAAAACTTTTGTCAGCTGTCTCTAAGGAATATACAAGTAAAAACAACATTTCCACAGATAAACTTGCTCAAGTTAGGGTGAATGAAAACTCAGCTAAGCATTTCATGCTTTTACAGGATATGTTCTTTACACTCCTATTCTTGAAGACAGCATTCCACCTGTTTTTCTGTCTCAGTCCTATTTTTATTCCACTTTTTTCATTTACTGTACACTCTTTTACATTTATGAACTCATTGAAAATGTCAAGTCAGTATCTTTGAAATCACTATTGTTGTTATTACTACTAACACAATCCTTGTTATCTTTAAGTTTTTGTTGAGAATTGTTTCACTTTGTCTAATTGTAGAAGTCTAAGTCTTCAAAAAGTAGATATACTTTCTTTAATGAAAGTTGCCTACAAGAAATTTGCGAAGTCTGAATTTCGTTTCAGAAAAGATTCTCTCACTTTCAATTACAGTCAGGACTTCATATCTATGTTTTCTTTCAATCTTTCTTCTTCTTTTATGCCTTTTATTCTTTTAATTGGAATAATAAAACTTTTCTGCTACATTAAATGTGGAAATACTACCTTTTATTCTCACAGTGATTGGAGAAAATATTTTCAGTGGTTTTGAATATAAGTAGAACTATAGCAGTGTCTCACCAGCTGAAAAAGAAGAGCACACTTTCTGTGAAAGAGCATATATTTTCAGTCCTTTATTATCAGTTAGTAATTTGCTGATTTACTTTTGGTTGCAGAAACATTTCTTTTGTTTTGTGCTTCCAACTTTCTTAGATGCTAGGGCAATGAAGCAGGGAGATAAAGGAGTCATAAATTATTTTATTCTTCATTGATTTTATAACCAGCATTTCATGAACACTTTTTTGGACATAGACTTGAATAATGTGAACTTCCCAATACATGGACTATTAATTTTCCGGGGATCTCTTGTACAAATACCATTATCATGTCTTATGTGCGTCTGAAGGTATCATCTGAATTTATTCTGTATAAAAGTTACCTGTCAAAATTTCCACTGTATGAATCTGCAAGTGATTCAGCACTCTAACTCTTTTTAATCTATGCTGCTGTGTGCAGAAAAGTAGCTCCTGACTAAAGGTGACCATAACTGAAGTATCAGCAGGGACAGAACTACGCTGTGCATGATACAAAGCCTGACAATACTTTCCCATGACAAGTAGATCTTACGCTTTCTAACGCCTGCTGACTTGTTATAAACTTTTTCAGCACTTGATCACAGGCACGGTGACTTTAACAAGCCCCTGATGTTTAATGGTCTTCCACGTCCATTTATGCAGTGGTTTGCTAGGAAATAGCACCCTGTGAGGAATGAATACCCAAAGAACTCTGTCAAGTTGTAGTCCACCAGGTCTGAGCATTTCTGGAAATGCAGGGAACAAAATCTCACCTGCATCTGCCCATTTGGTGATAAGGAGAACATTCCAACTCCCTCCCACAACAGATATCGTATCAACCTCCCTTAAAAGCTAACAACACTACTCCTGCACGGATCAGCAGGATGAGCAGGAATGTTGTTCTGGACTTGGAAACAGGCTTGACTGTAAATAAAACTGATGCCTTATTTAAGTCTTATTTGTCTGCTTAGGTGGTGCAAACATTTTGTCGCAGGTCCTGGTGGTTGAAAAACCCTGAAGGCCCTTTAGCTTTTCTCCATTTACCCGTCAAAAGCAGCCTGCCTGCACAGGTCCTGGGGAGCACACAGGATGCTGTGCAGTATGTAGGTAGAGTCCTTTAAGAACATCATCCTATACAGTTTTTTTCATGCTTCCTATGTTGCACCTGGCCCAAGATTTAAATAAAACACTACCTTAAATAAAAAGCCAAGAGAAGTTATAGCAAGTGTAGTACAAAGTCTTCTAGCCTACTTCTAGTTCATATTGTGAATGTTATTCATTATTAGTCATTGAATTATTTTAGATACATTTTGTGCCTATTCTCATGTTCCACCATAATACTTCAATAGCATTCTGAATGTATTGTACTTTTTTGAGGATGAACTGTGTTACTGAGTGAAAGATGCATGACCATAAGAATATAGTCAATGTAAGCTGTAAGGCTAAAATATTGACTGTAATGTTCATCTTCAATAAATGTGAAAGCATGCATTTTTTATTTATTAGCGCTTATCTAATTACAGCTGAATCTGCACTGTATGGATACAATAGAAAAGGAAATTAATAAAGAAAGGTTAGATGATGAATAGGGCTTTGACCAGAATATAACAGGCAGCAAAATCTTGCAAAGATGTATACAGAATAACTAAGTAGTTCTCGAAAGCTTTCTTAAAAATTTAGAAAGGACTATCAACTTCTACATCTGCAGAAGACATCTCTGTCTCTTTTCATTATACTGACAAAGTTACGAGTTGAGACTGCAGTATTAATATGAAAGAAACCTCAGAGGATTGCTTGAAAGTTTCTTGAAATGAGGAAGTAGCAATAGCTGTGGTATTCTGAAAATCCAAGATGGAAAGGTTTGAAGATATTTATTCACATGCTGAATGTGTGTAAATGGCTTGGAATGATGGGCATATAAAACGAACAAACACACTCAGAGGAAGAATGCGATATATTCACCTTAAACATTGCACAATGTAAAGGAGCAATGAGCCAGGAGTTCAAACAGGAGACCTGAGTACAGCTCTGTCTCCTGACAGACTTAAGTATGGCCTTTGCTCTTCGCTTAAATGCTTCATGGCTTCCTTTCTTTGCAATGAAAAATAGTATGGCCTTACATCAGAGTGTGAGCTGGAGGGAGCATAACTGTTAGAAGACCAGGGGCAAATAAATCTGGATTTGAAGATTTATGAAAATACCCAGAACAGAATTGCACATTTTGAATGTGACCTGAGACTGTGAGAAGGTTTAGTAACTAGGAAAACATTGTGTTTATATGGACATGTTTGAGCATCACGAAAAGATTTGTAAATACAGCACAGGCAGTTTGGAAAGCAATATCAGGGTGAAAAATGTCCTTTCAGCTGCTCTCTCTACTTCATTCCTATGGAACAAAAGGTCTTTGGTTGGATGAGAGTGTGGGATGAAAACAGGACAAGTATGCATAAACATCCTTTTCAGGCACCACGGTTGAACTTCAGGCAGAGGTATGCAAGTTTGTTCTTTTCTTTTCCTATCACGAGAGTCAGAGAGCGAAGCACAAAAGACTAAGTTTGGGTCGAGATGCCAGGAACATTATGGAGGTGTTGCAACTGTCTGATGTGCTTGCAAGGTGGGTGGAAACTTTACAGCACCTGCTGTTACTGTGGGCTGGGAATACTGGAGCTCCTACTATATGGATCTGCTATTACAGAGAACGTGGGGAGGTGTTGCAGCTTGTGAATGAGAGCTGAATGGTTTGGGGATGACTTTGTGTATGGTTACAGAAGATGTTAAAGATTATTTGATTTAGAATCTATGGGAGGAAATAAGGAAACTATCATTCCAGCCAGGTCAAAATTTTTCCTGGGTGTAGCTCACTTTCTGTTCCAGTTAGCAATAACAGCATAGAGGGGCCACCTTGAGATGGAGACTGTTTTTAACTTAGAATAAAGTCTTTTAAACTGCACTGAGACAAGCTTTAACATTATGAGTGCTTTTTGGACTGATTATGCCATTAAAAAAGTAGAAAGGTTATCCTCTGTTCTAAGATACATCACTGTGATTTGAGGACCGCTCAGCTGGACTCCACTTAGATGTCAGTTAGTCTTCCATGACCAAATAAGGTGGAATTCTATTTTGTCTCAGTGTCTAATGCTTTAATATAGACATAGTAACTGAGAGAGGCTACAAACTGCAGAAAGGTTCACGTTCCAAAATGGTGAGCAAATGGATGACCAATCCATGAATAGAGTAGAGAGGTGCCCAGAAAGCACAGCTCAGAGATGTTTCAATAATTTTGTTCCGTTTCTATGTTAGAGCTAATTAGAAAAATGCAATGAGAGTGAATTAAAATTAATGGTCATTTTACAATGTTCTATGCTCTGCAAAATCTGTGAGTTCCATGTTTTGCTGTCAGAGCTTGGGGACTCGCTATGGTCATCGGAAAGTGAGGAAATATATTGTCTTGTGTATTGTTTGTTCTGCTTATTTATTATTATTACTATTAGTATTAGTATTTTCCTTCATTGTTTTATGAAGCTGTCTTTATCTCAACCCACAAGTTTTACCTTTTGTCCATTCTCCTCCACATCCCACTGGGGGGAAGGGGAGCAGTGAGTGAGCGGTTGTCTGGTCCTGGTTGCTGGCTGCCAGGTTAAACGGCGACAGTAATGTAAAGAGATATGTTAGACGTGGTCTATATAGATGGATACTAAAAATAAGTCATCTTATGTTTTAGATATCTTTGAATTCAGAGAAGATTTTTATCTATCAGTCACTGCAGAAGTTTAAACACTGTTAGCCTACAAGTAAATTTTTCATATGAATCATTTTCAAGATTAAGATGTTACTTCTCTGAGTCACTTAACAATTAAACCATAGATCAAAATTATTCTTTCCTTTCTAAGGCCTTAATCATATACCAAAAGCATCTTCTACAGGTATTATAGCTTTTATATGGAGAACAATTTGCATTTTCAAGTAGATAGGGAAAAGACCATTTTTACTTTTACAATTCAGCAAATTAATACTGAAAAAATAGATACATTCACAACATTAGGAAAAAGTTCTGTACCAGAACTGGTAATTTTGTGCTTAATGAAAAATGTTGCTTTAAAATTATGTCATTATTGCTTTATGTGGAAACAATACAGAATTTTTTGGTATATATAGTTGAAAAAAGAGTTCGTCTGGGATTCGGATTTACTCTGCCAAGTGGGAAAATGTTAGTGTCAAAGATAAACTCAGCAGCCAGCAACTAAACACTAGACAGCCACTTGCTCACCCCTCCCCTTCCCCCTCAGTGGGATGGGGAGGAGAAATGGACCAAAGGGGCAACTCCTGGGTTGAGACAAAGACAGTTTAATAAGACAGCAAAGTACATACCACTACTACTACTACTACTACTACTACTACTAAGAATAATAATAATCATAATGAATATGCAAAACAAACTATATACAATACATTTTTTTCTACGACCAATTCGCAGCCAGTCCCCAAGCAATGATCACGGAACCCTGAACTCCCAGATCTCCTGGGAAAGGAACTGAACTCCTGGAAACGTTTAAACTCCCAGACGAGAGGATTTGAACTCATGGAAAACGAGAAGAGCACATAGCTTCCGGCCTGCTTGCCAACCCCCATTCATACGCTGAGCATTACATTTATGGTATGCAACATTGCCATTAGCCAGCGTGGTTATCTGTGTGCTATGCTGCCTCCCAGCTTCTGTACACCTGCTCATTAGCAGAACATGATGAACTGAAAAAGTCATTGATTTCATAGCAACAACTGAAAACATCAGTGTTATTGACATTCTTCTCAAACTAAATCCTAAACATAGCAGTTACTGGGAGGAAAACTAGCCCTATCCCAGCCGAAACCGGGACATTCACCATCTCTCGCAGGAAACAGGAAAATCTTGAGCTGCATTCATCAGTTGATAATTCTGCCAGTTCTCTCTGTGTAAATCACAAAAGTGGTATAATGACATTATTACATACCAGAAAAGACTAAGCACAGAGAATATCCTGCCTGTACAGTAACACCGATATAAGACACACAAAAAAGTATTTATTTTAATAACTTTACACTTCTTGGTATCTTCCATGCATATTTCCATGGCGATCATACAATTTACATGACATTTCAAGTTAGAGTTCATGCAGAAACTGGAACTTCGTTTCTATCACAGAATCACAGAATCACAGAATAGTAGGGGTTGGAAGGGACCTCTGTGGGTCATCTAGTCCAACCCCCCTGCCGAAGCAGGGTCACCTACAGTAGGCTGCA
>Ga0065711_1000678_pt1 | contig 58110 bp, 24 predicted proteins | sample Hoacrofraction12_FD_59098 | JGI IMG/M metagenome (GOLD analysis project Ga0065711, IMG submission 59098) | Hoatzin crop microbial communities from Cojedes, Venezuela - Epithelial fraction 12 v2 (version 2) | ecosystem: Host-associated > Birds > Digestive system > Esophagus > Crop | place... | reverse complement strand
GCCGGCCGAGGGGGCACGCACCTGTGCGTCCGCGGGGCGCGGGACGCCGGGGCCGCGGTGCGGGGGGCGCAGGCGGGGGTGTCCCCGGGCGGGCTGCGGGCTTCCAGCGGTCTGGGAGAGAAAACCCGCAACTGTTCGGTGAGGTCTCGCTCAGCCTCCCACAAGTTCCCTGCTGCTGGCGGCTGGCAGTCACTTCTCTGCGGAATGCGCCTCATTATTGTTGTTATTATTATTATTGTTTTTCCGAGCCAGACATCCTGCCGTACGTATAAACCCCCCCGCACGGACACATACGTGTTTTCCCTGGTCCTTTCCGAAGCGAGACGCGTTTTTATGTATTGGAAAATCACAGGACATAGAGCACGCCGATGTTGTGCCAACACATTGAGAACGTGTGTGCTTTAGCAAGAGACGCAAAGAGAGCTGTGTTTCTGTAGAGGCTCAAAGCTCGAGCTGGCGATTTGTAAAAAATGGTGGGTGCCTTCCGCAAAAACAGACGGCTAGTTGCTGTGATGGGTTAAGTAGTGTGATGAAGACATAGATGCGTATAAATTACGTCCTGTTTTGTAAATACAAATGTGTGTAAAGAAGAATTACTGTATAAACTGTAGATAACAAGTAACTGAGCAAATCCTGCATTGGAGCTGTTTATGTTTATTACTAATATCAACTGTGGCCCCCAAGTTTATTTGCACAACAATGAGGAAAAGCAGCAAAGAACAGAAAGCCTCCTGAGAGATGTCTGTTGTTACAAGAAGGTTGGATGTGGTTGTCTGGTGGAGAGGTGAGGTGATGACTTATGCTTCTGTCAAGGAAAATCAATTACTGTGTGCCAGAGGAGGGCCCGGTGTTCCTGCTCCCGCGCTCCCCGTCGCGCTCACAGGTGCCAGGGGGGCAGAACGAGTACTGTAGACAGGCGCTTGCTAACGGCTGGGAGTTTCTGGTCAGTTAAATCTGGAAGCACCTATGAACTTGGGGCTTGGGGTGTTTCTCCAGTACCAATCAAGATGATATTTGAGTTTTTCTCATTATTTTTAAAAAGCTTTTTTTCATTATTTGTCTAAGTGGTGACTGAAGAATATGGAGAAGATGCTTGTGGATGCACTGGTCTTTAAGGAAAAGATAGGTTTCAGTAGGCTACACAGCATACGTAACTTTGGGGGCTGTCTGGCTCATGTGTCGCTCTGTGTAGATTTGCTGGGGGTAGTTCTAAGAGAAATGTAGGGAACTTTTTTACTGCTTTCAGGTTTTGTTACAGTGCAAGCAAACAAATGTAAAGACATAGCCACGAGCTTCGTGTTCTGAATCATTTTTGCGACACTGGCAAACCAAAATCATACAATTTTTTCAGGCCTCACTCTCACGCATTGGCTGGAAATGGAGAGTCTGAATGTACAAGGAATGCCGAGTTTCTCCGTGTAAGGTTAAATTCACAGTAGAAGTGCTTGTTTTTTCCTGGCATCTGTTATTATAGCGTGTATTTCTGATGTTACATTGCAGAGTCTGTTGAATGGATTAATGTGTTACAAACCCGATGACCCGATTGAATATTTGGAAAGCTGTTTGCAGAAAGTGAAAGAGCTTGGAGGGCCAGAAAAAGTGAAATGGGACACTTTTGTCAGCCCAGAAAAGAAGAGCCTGCCTCCACTCAATGGGGGACAATCCAGGAGGTCTTTTTTCAGGAATGGTAATGTATTAAGTATAAAAATGATTGCATTTCTTGTGCTATGGGTGTTTTTACATTCACTACTGAAGGATTTTATACTTGCTGCTATAGGAGATCGTGCCTTAGGCAGAGGACTCGAGGATTCTGTTTCCTTGTGTTTCGGCATTTGTTTTCCTCCTTCCGTAACAGAAGCCATGGAGGAGAGGAAATGGTGATCATTTTGCAGCCTAAGGATGGGTGTTTGCTGTGTAAACATTTAACCCATTAGTGGAGAGATTTCTTCTATCTTACAAGAAAGGTATCCTACCCCAGGATGGGGAGGTGTCCTTACCTGCCTAGGGATGGGTAACTGTCCTAAGGTAGGTATCCTACCAAAAACATTTGCGAAGATAGGGGCAAAGTTGACTCAGTGCACTTGGTTTATATTTTTATTTGGTCCTTACGGATAACACACATAATAACTTCTATGCGGTTACACTAGGTGTATTTTCTAGTTTATATTGCAGCTATATGCTAATTTACAAAATACAATGTAAATTACAAAGACTTAGAAAAAGGTGCGTCTCATAAAATCTAAGTGAATGTCATACCAACACCTGTAATTATTTTATTTGTAATGTTAACAAAGAGTAATTAGCTCGTCTTTCAGTTGCCATAGTTATTCTTCCTTGGCATCCAACATTTCATTAAACTAATTAGCAAGAATACAATCTCTGTCCCTGTGTACAACATGTATCACCAGAAGAGTTCTGCTTAACAGTACAGGTTATCTGCACAATACAATGCTTTTCTTCTCGGAGGCCACTGCTGAACTCTGGGTGCTATGGGCAGATTTTCACAGAAAAACTGACGTGCTTGTGTAGAAACACCAAACAGAACTGACTTCTAGTGGTTTCAGTGTAGTAAGTCAGCTGGAAGAGAGAGGCAAGGAATATTTAATATAGTAACAGCAAGCACACTGTAAAATTAGGAGATGTTTATACTTTATTTTTTTTTATTATACCTATTTAAATCTGTATACACAATAGATTTTGAGCTTTCTGTGTATTTCCACGATTCCTTGTTTATCTTNCTATTTTGCAGTGATGCCTGAGAATTCTAACTTCCCATACCGACGGTATGACCGACTCCCTCCAATCCAACAGTTTTCAATAGAAAGCGACACCGACCTCTCTGAAACTGCGGAGCTGATTGAGGAGTATGAAGTATTTGATCCTTCAAGACCCCGACCAAAAATTATTCTTGTTATAGGTATGAAGGCAGAGTCATTTTGACAAGATTTTATCGTTGTTACTTTGCCTCTTTATTTGTACTGCAAATACATGGAATGCCTATATGTATTGAAATAGCATTTTTCCATCTGCCGCAGCAAGTGGTGCAGCCCAATTAGACTGTATCAGAGAGTGGAATTGCTAGTGCTGAGGATATAGCATCCCAACTGTAAATGTTTTAGGGGTTACAGTGAGCATCTGCGGTCTTGTTCTGTAGACTGGATGCCCATCAGCAGCTGGAGAGTTCATGGTTTGCTTGTGGAGCACATCTGCCAGTGTGATTTAATGTAAAACAAGCCCGACTCATGCATTTCAAAACAGCTTCACCATGTGAGCCAAAGTGCTCTTCGAAAGCGTGCTCCAGATCTGAACTAAAACACTATTACAGATGTACTCAAAGCTGCTCACAAAAAAGAATATTCAAAAATATTGGATAAGCCAGCTCGAAAAGCTGATAGGGAACAGTGGTCCTCTCTATTTAGAACCTTGAAAACTGATCAATGTGTCCAGCTGGAGTAAGCGTACGTGATCACTAGTCATTGCATTGATAAATTAATCCCTAGATCTATTTGGTGAATGAATCCTGTGCCATCTTTAAGGAGAGTGAGCGATCAGTTAGCATTAGTTAGTTGTGCTCTCTGCCCAAGTTCTCTCTTGTATGCTGTTCAGCGTGCTTTCTAAGCAACCCGTACTTTCCATCTTCAGACAAGCATACTGTTTGTTAAGAAATAGCTGCAGTTTAAGTCTAAATCAACATTTTATTCCGTTTCTGAATTCAAGTTTTTTGAATTAGTTTCCTTGTCATATGAGATGATGTCTTTCGAAATTTTCCTGCCAGGCCTGTCTCTGATTCTCTGGGCTGTTTAAATAATTACTGCATACATGCCAGGTGATGGAGAATCACATTTTTAGTCTATAAAGCCTTATTTCTATTAGAGAGAGATGTTGCTTCCATAACATATAATAGTACGTAGTACAGTAAAGGACAATAGAAATGTCTTCTCTGTATTACAGAGTGGGATCTCTAAGAACAGCATGTTCTCTGGGCTCTGGATCCAGCAGTCCTTGGAAATGAGATATTGGAATATACTGAAAACAGAAACCCAGGCATTTTTCTAGATACTTGTGTTATGACCAAAGAGTTGCTTAGGCATTTGAATTTTCTTAACCTTTTGTTTCGGAATTACAAATCTCAACATGCAAATCTTTCTGTGCACCATTGAACTATAAAGCTTGCCTTAGGTGGAGAAATAACACTTGCCTTTCTTTCATCTTAATTAATTAGCTGGCCTTCCTTTTCATAAAGGAGAAAAACTGGCTCCTTTTCAGTGATCACAGAAGCCTCTTAATGCAGTGAGATCCATGTAGCTCTATTGCAGTAGAGTGATGAATGAAGGTTTGATCTAGGTGAAATAAAGAGAGATTGACTTTCACCTCTGGAACTGAATGCAGGGCTATTTCGAGTGAAATCCTTGAAAGCCAGCCAGCGTATATTGAACAGACCATGGATTTTACAGAGCTTTTCTTTCCCCCCATTTATATAGGGAATGTTGTAAACATTCCACAAAGGCTATTTTGAGTTTATTTTCCAACAGAGTTTCTCTGAATCTGTCTATTATAGTGTGATCGGATAGAAACACAATACTGTATGTAGCTTAGCAGCTATTGTCCAATTTTGTACAGTATCAAGGAAATTTCTCCCAAATTCAACTTTCTATGGAGAAAGCACATAAAAACACACACTGAAAAGAACAAGAGAGTAACTAATATTTTGAATGAAAGAGAGAAAAAGAAAAAAGTGTACTATTAATTACAAGAGACAAATATTTCACACAAAACCCATGCTGCGTATTTTTCAGTTTGCATAAAATGACAGTGAGAACTTCAGTTAAGCAAGCTATTTATGTCTTAACTAGTGATGACCATACTGCCCAGCTCAGATGGTGCGGGTCCCGTTCATTTTTGGGGACTGAAATGGATAGAAGTTAAAGACCTGTCTTCTGCTTTGCATATTAGGTGAACTTGTCTTTAATAATGCATTAGCTGAAGATCTTTTTAATGCTTCCATAAAGATTTTTACAACTTCTTTGCTTTATGAAATCTATCATCCTTATAATGAACCAGGTAGCTCCAAGGCAAAAGAGAGCTCACTTATAAAACTGGGGGGTTTGGCCTTTTTCTGTGTTTGCAGAAAAGTCTTCTGGTGAAATGCAAAGCTACAAAGCTGCAAAGTGAGTATGTGACTGGATTTTAGAAAAACCAGATGGAACCAGCCAGGATGGCACACATCTAAATCACTGGAAAATGAAGTTTCTAAGGCGTTATAACACTAGGAAACTAGATTGTGTTTAAAAATGTGCTTCCTAACATATTTTGACAAATGCATTTTTACTGCTGATACAGCCTGAATACAAAGATCTTAAAAAATTAATTACCTCGTGTCATTAGCCCCATAGTTCAGTGTGTTTTTAAATGACACAGTTTAAAATTGTAGTTAATATTGAAAGAATACATTTTCCTTGTATAATCAAAGTTTAAAGGATACATGAAAGATAGTGCTGTCAGCAGTCGGCTGGCCCATTGATTTGTTAAATCGAGTCCGCAGCTAGATTTTAAAATCGTCTTTTCAGAAATCTTGTTATTAATGAATTTATTTTGAATTTACAACAATAGAAGAAAAGTTGAAATTTTGAACTTTCATTGACAAAACTAGATTAAAACAACTGCTTTAGTAAAACTTTATGGGCATACAAATCTTCACATGAAACCAGTTAGCAAACATAATTTTAGATGCAACAAATGTTCCCTAGTCTAGACATGTTCTAAGAAATATGTAAAACAATCATGCTTTTCTTTAATAATGTATAATATCAGAACAAGTGAAAAGAATGAAGAACGAAAGTGATTTGATTTTCCTTTCTTGTGAACAGCTTGTCAGTATGGTTTATCAAAGAGTCAGGAATGGATACACAGTTCAATAAATCATCATGATTTGCTGTGGGAAGTAATTTTGTCCTATCACTCATCTCTTATTTTATTATCTGAGTGTTTCCCCTTAGATTGTAAATGGATAATCCCAGCTTGCTATAAAGGGATATTTTTGGATTGAGAAAAACAAAACATATAAGAAGTTTATGAACATTAGAGCAAATACTTTATTAATTTTTTTCTGCTTGCAAATCTAAATGGAAAGAACAGAAGTGCTGAACTACACATTTTTTTTCTTCTTCCCTTTGACGGCAAAGTTCAGATCTCCCTAAAAGGAGTGTAAAGTCTGTCTACGTGGTTTCAAGAAGTTTTTTTCAGCTATTTTATGGTTTTGCAGAGACTGATATTTTTTCAGTAACAGTTCTGTTTTTCTGGCATATTTTGTACCTCTGCTGGAATAGGGATACTGTTTTCCTTGTCAAATTTTCTGTTTCTAATTTTCTACATATAGCCTATATATGTTTTGCATCTTTATTGTTTCTGGGGTGCGGCATAGTTTCTTTCAAACTTGCCTTGAGTCTGCAGGGAAATAAACTGAATTTCCTTTCTTGGAAGTCTTACATCTGCAGGAATTAAGCCCATCATTGACGCCAGTATTTTTTATAAACCCTTTGGTCTGAAGCACAGTCACAACCTACCACCCCTTTTTTCCAGTAGTTAGGATTACTGCCAGTAAGTAAAGCCACAAAAATTCATAGTAATAAATGTTACATGTATGTATGAACACACACGTATAAAAGATACAGTATTTATATGTTATGCTCATTAGATTGCAATATGTGGCTTTAAATAGAGAGAGAGGTTTACTTATGGAAATGTTTACATGGAGTGAGTAGACATTCCAGTAACAAGTAATTAACCTATTCATTCACCTGGCAAAATCTGCTCCATACAAACTGGCAGCAATCATTAAACAATTAATTGCACTTCTTTGTGCTGTTGTTTTCGTCTACGTAAGAAAAAAGACACTGGGAATCGGTTACTCCAAACCTACTATCATCCCAGATTACCAAGAGCCTGTAATAAACTGTAAACTACATGGAATTAGCTTGTTTGAACATTTGCGTCAGGTACGTTTTTGATACAGCAGTGAAACACAACACAAGGTTTGGTGAAATGCGTTTGTCGTTTGTCATGGGGAAGGCTGAGCATGCCATCAAGGGGAGCGGGGAGAGCCGAAGCAGAAATGCTTTGTAGCCACTTTAGTGGAGCAGATGATTCCTGTTAGATCAGATGCTTGCTTACCTGCAAGAGGGAAACATCCTTTATTCTGACGAGGAGGATGGCTAAACTGTCTATGAAAGAAAGAGTTCAAGCTGAAATCACCTAGAAGAACTGAAATGGAAGGGTATCTGTAAAACCTAACATGATCTGCCCAAAGAAGAGAGAAAGCATGTGCCTTCTTAGGAGAGAAACAGCAAGTGAACTGGATGAGGGAAAAATATTTTCCAGTTGTAACCTTACTGTACAGAGATAAACTATAGTATTTCTTTCATCTGTTTGTGTGTTGTATGAACAACTGTAGCTGTTTTGGCTAGTTGGATGTTACAGATAAATGCCTGTATTTGGATTTGTCTTAACCTGGCTTGATTTAAGCATTATTTAAACGAATTGGATAATGATAAAACCTTTTTTTTTCCCAAGGGTATAACAAAACTGTGGGTAGGGTATGGGAACGCCTTAACAATACGCAAGTTTACCTGTGCGTTCTCTTCAAAGGGGTCCTGATCGCAGTTGCAAAGGCCAGATGGAGAGTTACCATCACAGCCTCAGGGGTGCAGGAGAGTTCCTGGGGACGACTGATGACACTGGAAGCTCTCTGACGTGTAGTACTGGGGCACAAGTTTGAACCTGGTTACACAGAGAGTGTCATAGCCATGTATGAAGCAATACTGTAAAGCTTATCCTGCAGTCAAATCTGTATTAATTATATAAATGCCTAAAAGCTATTTATAGGAATAATACAGATAATAGAGGAGTTATATGATTAGTAACAAGAAGTTCATTGTATTGGTATTTACTTTCACTGCATTGCTGTATTTTTAAAAGTTCATAAAAACCATATATAATACTTCTAATAAATCTTATTTCTTTGTTGAAATAAAATTCAATGCTCTCACACACAATTCCTCAAAATATAGCTACTTAGTGTTGGGAATTAATATAAAAACTTTTGTTCTGGTTTTGCTTTGTTATGCTATTCAGTAACATACACTTTTCTATATATAAACATTTATTTTATCAAAACAATCCCCTATTTTTTAAATAAAAAAATTTAATATTGCATACTGGATTCCAGTTCCTCTGTTCTTCACATCACAATGAGTCCTTTTAGTTCAGACGCAGTCTGATTTTTTTCACATGCATTCTTGCTTCTGCAGTTCAGCTGAGCTTCACTTCAGCATTCCTATGTAATGTAGCTGTTTTCTGTTATTCTGACACCTGTTCTGCCCATGCTATATTGAAGGGTCTCTTCGTTCTTTAAGTTCTCCAGAAGCTGAACCTAAGAAATTGCTGCTCTGTCAGATGCTTCAAGCGTCAATACCAGAAGTATGCGTGGTTCAATAAAAGTCCTTGTACCAAATCACTATGGAAACTTCTCAGCTGATTATTTAATATTTTTCTGTTTTAAAATTAGAAAACCCCGGAAACTCATGCAAACATATTTAGGAGCAGATTTTATTAGTTCCATTTCATGACTAGTCCATTGATTTCATTGGCTTATTTAACAGTGTGGTTCTTTCTGATATGAATCCTCTTCAGACTATCTGGCTGTATCTTTGGATTCACAGAGTTCAGGAAGGGACCAGTTCATTTGTCTCTTCCTCTACAGCAAATCAAGAAAAATTCCATTCCAGGAACAGCTTTAGAATGAGGTCAAGCCTAAAAGAACAGGTTTATTTTTAGTTCGCAGGTAGATTTGTATTCTTTTGTTTTACTTCATTTTACAAACTGTTACCTTTATGATGCAGTAGACGAGAACCATTTCTAATTGGCTGGTAACAAGTCATACAGCTGCAAGGTTTGCTCTAATAATGGTTGGAAAACTGGTGCCGATAGCAAAGATTTCACATGATTAGGTACTTCAGATGAAAGGCTGATATAATGTTTTGCTTATAATTACCAATAGGTGGCCCAGGAAGTGGCAAAGGAACACAGAGTTTGAAAATAGCAGAACGTTACGGATTTAACTACATATCAGTCGGTGAATTGTTAAGGAAGAAGATCCACAGCACAAGCAGCAATAGAAAATGGAGTCTAATTGCCAAAATAATTACTACCGGAGAACTGGCCCCTCAGGTACAGTGTATCCTGTGTTGATGTTTACTTTTGAAGGATTTGTACATGCTGTGTTAATGTGCACCATCAAGAAAATCTCCTTTACAATATTAAATAAATAACTTCTTTTCTCTGTGAAAGGAAACAACCATAACTGAGATAAAGCAGAGATTAATGCAGATCCCTGATGAAGAGGGTGTAGTGATTGATGGATTTCCAAGAGATGTTGCCCAGGCAATCTCCTTTGAGGACCAAGTAAGAGATTATTTATATTCTCAAAATAACTTACATATCTCTACAATAGTTACGCTTCTTGAAACCATTGGTAAGATTCCGAGAAAGAGTAGGTGTTATTTCTAACTGAGCATTGCTCTTTAAATCTTTGGAAGTACATAATTACAGGTTGACAAAAGGTTGTTCTTTTGCTTTACGTTGTATTACGTTATGTCTGAAGAAAGAATATTTTGTAAAAAGACAATGTGACAATATAACCAATAATCCAAGCCTCTTGTCTCAGTAATGAAAATCCTCTCAAGAAGAAGAAAATAACATCAAATCTAACAATATTTTTTGTATCTTAGTGATTTAGAAAGGGCGAAGACATTATATTTCCATATCTATTTGTTCAATTTAATCTACATGAAGAGAAACATACTTAAATCAATGCATAGCTTCACAACACTTTTAATCTCAGTTTTATTACAGTGCGTTGAAAAGACTGGAGTAAAATAAGGATTAAAACTGCCCATGTTTTGCAAGTTTTTCTAAACCAGGCGTGATGCTCTTTTTTAGAAATTTAGATAATTTTGGTTGTTCTACACTACAATTCTAAGGTTTAGGCAGCTAAAACTGTATTCCTGAGTTCTACTCATATGTTGTTTTCATGTGTGTATTTTAAACTAATCTAAAAATACTTATATTCAGTGGAAAAACAAACAGCTTATGTCATTTTCTGATCAAGCACTGTTAACAGTTGTGGTCACAAGTAAAGGTTGCAGTTTCAGTGGTGAATTTTTAGAGCATCCTTCATGCAGAGTGTTTCAAAGTCCTTCACAGTTGCTGGTGTACTACCATTTCTGTATTCTGGATTCTAAGTGGCATTGCCAAGACACAACTAACAAAAGAAAGCAGCTAATGAGGCATTTCATTAGTGTACTTTTATAAGGTATTATTCTAGGCAAAACTTAGAAGACTAAATTGAGGAAATTAAAGGAAACAGCAAAATAGTTATTACAGCAAATAGCCAACGACCGCCAGCTATATCTCCTTGTAATTAACAAACGAGAAGATTGACTATTTTATAAATGAAACAGCAGAAATTTAGGCTTAATGGTAATTTCCTTGCCTCATTTTTCTGTCCGGTATATTGTGTGATAGTGTGACTTAGGTGCATTTCTTGGTGCTATAATTTTGTGCTGATGTTGTGTTTGATGAGAGAATGGGGGATATGAAACTGGAAAAACTGACGGGAGTTAAATTAAGTGCTTCAAGTTATCCTAGGGTCAGATTCTCCTTCTACAAAGGAAAACCAGTTAAACAGCGCTTGGGCACCCATCGTAGGGTCCGTTAGTAATAGCACTGATAAGTGGAGTCTGGGAGGTGACATTAAAAGTGCAGTCAATACTGTGCTGTAGAAGGGGAGGAAAAATGGACACTATGTTTCATACATGTTTGAACCCTCTCTTGGCATCATTCTGATACGCTTTTACAGTATTTCCTCATTTGACTTGAAATATTCCTCTCTGCCAGGCTGGCTAGCTCTTGTTGACTATAGAAATAAACATGGAAAAAAGACCTATAGAATGACAGATGTTAGAAATCCTAACTTTGGCTTCTTTTTAGTATGTGCTGTTTCTTCAAGGATGCTGTAGATTGGTCTCTTTTTTTGGAGAGAAGAGAGGATGGATTTAGTAAGTTTACACCTGACTATATTCGCAGAGAGCTTCTTTGTTTTCAGTCTAATGGGATTTGCTAAAACATACTCCTCAAAGCCTGATTCTGCCTGAAAGATAAATGACTATGTGAGTCTCTCAAAAAATCCTGGAGCACTTAATGTAGGGCCACCTTCCAATCTTACCTGTTTTAAAATAAATATGGGCAAGGAGAGAAGGAATAGTAGAGCTTTTATAGGAGCATAGAAAAGAAAATTTGGTCTGTTTAGGCTCCTACTTTTTTGCCTTTCTTTGCAGCTGACCTCTTATATAAGTGCATCTAAGGCCATGAAAATAAATGTACAAAGGATGTACATATTTCAACGTACAACATGTGTTTAATCCAGTGGGATATGTTGAGTGTTTTATCTTGGCTTTATAATTTAAAGAAATAAAATATGCTTGTTATTTCTTTAAAAATCTCTGTTTGGTAAGCCATAATGCTGCAGGCCTAAGTAGGAAGGACTTGTGGTGAGGGAAGGGGACTACCAGCAGACATGGCACCCATCTTCCCTCTCAGGACGAGGCTGACAGTAATCCACGGTGTGCCAGGTTATTTACATTAAATGTGCTAACATTTTTAAGGTACTCAGAGATCTCTCAATGGGAAGTGCAATTGAGTTGTGGAGAATTTGGTAATTAACTGTTGTGATAATTTGTGTAGGTCTGCAATTAACAATGCTACAGGTGTTTTCCACAGCTTACAAATGTTACAGCTTTCTTGCTAGCAGTGTGTAGAAGAACAGAATTGTTCTCATGAGCCAAAAGTGACAAGATGAGAAATAATTAGTGGAAATTTCAGCAAAGAAAGTTTTGATTAAATAGTAAGACATTTCATAATTAGAAGATCTCTTAAGCAATGGAACATCCTTCTGAAGAAAATGGTGAAATCCCACAAAATGTAAATAGTCAAATCATGTTATTCTGTAATACATAGGCCTTGTTCTTACAAAGACATCCACTGTAAAATACTGAGATCTGCTGATGATAAGTTCTGAAGATGAACTAATTCTTATTATTATCATTAATTTTGTCATGGGCGAATACTTATTCTTACAGACGATCCTTTTAAGACCATTACATGCTTATGTACCTGAAGACAGCAGCGAAGGTTGTGTGACACAAGCCATTTTAAAGGTTACATTAGGGGAACTGCCAAAAGATGCATGAAGTAGGAATTACTGTTTATTTAACTGTTTACCTGCATTCATGATCCCTTCACAGCTGTTAACTGTTTTGATTACAAGGGTTCTAAAATACAATTTTGTGCTTTCGAACAGTGGCTTTACATTGTTTGTTCCATAAAAGCAGCTAGAACACTTTTGGGTTTTATGATGTAAATTAAAATAACGATGGTATGTTTATATAAGGGTAAAAGGCATATGCTGGCTTTCTCAGTTCTTTCAGCCATATAGGATATAGGGTAGATGCCAGTGGGAGGAATGAGCAGCAGGGATAATGGTGACTGTTCACTTATCCTTCGTCATTTGAGTGTGTTGGGATGGGTGTTCATCTGTGATCCCATGGAAGCTTGAAGTAAACAGAGGCATTCATTTTAATGGTAGCATTTTCTTCTGTATAGGCTTTCTCCTTTGCCCTTGTTTACATAGACAGAAACAAGCTCCAAGAATGTATGTAATAATACCAAAAATAAACTGGGGGGGCGGGGAGAGAATGTGAAGGACAAGTTATTAAACTGAGTGGAAATAGAGATGAGTAATACAAGATGTTGAGAGAGTAGGTAAGGCTGGAACAGAGACTGAACAAATGTGAGGAAAATAGGAGGTCTATAAACAAAACAGGCTACAAAAACCTAACAACATTATAGGTCAAGAAAGCATGTCTGGTCTTCATTAATTGTAAGAAGTCTATATTGTTTTGTTACCTCTGTGTTGTTCCTCTTTGTGAGGCATGATGCAGTGAGGTCAAGAAAGTTTCTGGACCCAATGTCACATAAAAGGCCAGGGAGTCAAAAGTCAGACTAGATGTGAGCTGGCCACGGTGTTCAGTGGAAGGTGGACCAGGAGAGAGCCTGTATGCTTTTTGATCTAAGCCACTTCATCTCCCCTTTCTCCACTAGTACAGGTTGTGAACAGTAGGTGATGAACAACTGAAAGGCAAGGCACAAAGGGCATAAAATCTGACTTGCTCACAAACGCTAATACTATAACTCCCTGAAAGCTGTTTACTGAACCTTTCTGCATGTATTATTGCATGGCTTTCACCAGTAAGAACTGTGCTGAGTTATTGTAAAGATAAACGAATTTTTATTGCAAATCGTTCACCATATTAATAGAGGAAAAGTAAAAGGTCGGCTAAGGTGCTTGGTTTCTCTTGCAAGCACATGTAAAATCTCACTGTGCTATGTTTGCAGACATCTTTAATGTAACAAATTATTTATGCTAAAATAACCCCTTCAGTTTTATGGCTCACATAGCTGTTACTGAGACTTTACACTTTGAGGTTTCATAATCTGTTCATTTTGTGAAAAAATCAAATGGATACATATATGTTTGAACTCTAGATGCAATACCTGTCCTGCATAGTGTTGTAGTATAGAAATAGGCAGTGATAATTAATTCTTGTTGAACCTCGCTTGTAACTGCTCTTGGTACTGCCAGCACATTTTTATCCCTTTGACTAATCCAGAAGCTGAACTTTTCTCTGGGAAACAATGTTATTTTTACCAAACGAGTCAAAGCACACCAACTTACGCTAACATTCCCAAACATAGGTATAGCTAAAAAATGACAATTTCTTCCTCACTATGTTGCCAGACTCTCATGTGGACAGTAAGTTCTCAACGTGTTGCTAGGCAGAATTGTATTAAAACACATTGCATCTCAATGACTAAGCTGCCTAAGATGGAGCAATGTATCATTTGCAGCACTTGGAGTATTTCTCTTTCTGCTCAGATCTAGAAACCAGAAGTAACAAACACTGTTTCCAAGTAATAATGTCAATTGGGAAGAAGTGGATTAAAAAGCACTTTACACATCTGAGGATTTTTACATTGGAATTAAAGCTTTTTTCCCCTCTGTTTTACTGAGTTTTGTTAATATCACTGTTCCTATCATCCATATATTTTGAGCAGGAAAGAAGTCTTTAAGATGGCATCAGTGATGTTTTCAGTTTTTCAGCAGTGCTTGCCAACCAGCAGCAACTCTGCCATTATGGTCACTTACTTACACCAGCTTTATTTCTTAACGGTCAGCTACTCATTGCAGCCTCATTGGAGCCTGTGAGAATGCGGAACCATGAGCACTGCAGTTTTCTCTGAGCTTCTCTCAGTTTGCTCTGAACTTCTTACCCGAGTTGAAATAAAGCCCATATTTTGCTCTTTGAAAACTGAATATGTGACATATAACTTCTCTCATTGGAAGTCTTGGACTGTTGCCAGATCCTGACTCTCATTTTTTAATTCCAGAAGGCAGAGTCAATTCTGCCAACACTTTTGATAACAGACTTTTAGTAAAGCCCTGAAGTCATGTGTCTATGAGAATCTCAGCTCTCCCTTTAAAACAAAGTTTCAAGCAGTCCTGGTTTTGGATAAAAAATGAACACGAATAATAATATCTTAAAAGCAAATAGGACTTCCAGTTTATTTTTTTTAAATATGTGATAATTTCTGAATTTTTATAATTTCAAAATTCTTCTGCGTAGTAGCACAGATTTAATACTGATTTTTTTAGCCTTTCATTTTGAGCCTAGGCATAAAGCTATCCTAAACCACAGATTTCTAAGGTATCCATGATCTCTGCGAGTTCAAATAGGAGAAAGGTGTTTAGATTCCAAGCACACATTGAAAAATGCCAAGAATAAAATAGTTTATTTACCATTAACCTGTCAGATTGAAATTCAACAAGTCACCTACAGTACCAGCATGCTCAAGCATGCTAAATGCCTTCCTGACCAGTGACACTGTAATGAAATGCCTCTGACTGGTGTATTGAACTCAAATGACTTGTGAAGAAGAAACTGCAGTTCGACTTTCTGTGTAATGTCTCACATGGCAATAACTTTTTACCCTTCCCAGGAGAAACAAATTTTCACTGCAGTATTTTCCATTTAATTTCAGTTACTGCTTTGGTTTGGGGTTTTTTTCCAACTTTCAGTCATTCATGCATAACTTTCCTTCTGATTTCAGTAATTCCTTCACCAGCATTGACCCTGTTAGTTTCAATAGAGTGAGTACAGGTGAAGTTTGCTTAAAATATATTCATTGTAAGTTTTGTTAATAGTGAAAGGAAATGTGAAACAGATATCAGGATTAATGAATATTCATTATTGAATATAATTTAATTCCTTGACAAAAGAGAAAGACTATTTTTGTAGAAATTATCTTAAAAATATTTTTGTGTTATATGGTCTAAGTGACAAGACTATATTGGAAGAAGTAAAATCTTAATTTAAGTGATAAACAGAAACAGTAAATTTTATCTGATTCTTTGTTTAAAATGTCCTTAAGAATATTCATAAATGCACTCCACCTACAAAGAATAACTAGTTCATCTTGGCTGTGATTCAAGTTAACTTTTTAACTCCCAAATATATTCCTTATGAAAATTATTATCAGAATTAATTGTGCTAAAGTAGAACAAACTATGTAGATGGCACAACATAAGATGCTGGGAAAAACTGACTTGTCCTCTCACAGCCTCACAGGCTAAGGACAGCAGACCTATTCCTCCAAGTCCGATACTTAAACCTCCAAGCAGAAATGGTGCCTGCAGTCCGCTCAAAATTTGACATAGGTGTTTGTGGCCAACTGCCAAGTTCGTGCTCTGCAAAGAGCGTCTCGTAGAAAACCTGCTCCATCACTGGCCAAGAGTGTGAGCTCGAGAACAAGTAGTAAAATGAATGCAACCTTCCTGTAAACCTTCTGAAGGGGAAGGGATCTGTTCTTTGCAATAGGTTTTTGATCTGGTAAAGGTATTTTTTCTGCATCATGGCCTGTGTGTCTTCTTTATTTCATTGCCTCCTCAACTTCTATCTCCTTTCTCCCAAATGTCCACTTCATTGTTCCAGGCTGATAAGCCTCAGCCCCATACGTACCCAGTCATCTGTATGAAGAGTGGGAGGGCTAGCACATCAGCTGTCTGCATTGCTGTGGTTCCTCGAGGTCATTCACTTTGGCCTGTGAGTTTTACATTGCTCTCTTCAAGCCAAGCCTGAGCAGGAAGCCTGTGGAATGGTCTTATCACTGTCCGTCTTCTTTCCTGAAAGCTTAGACCACTCTCCTGGGAAAGGCAAGCAGTGGTTCAATTTTCTGCTGGGTAAGAGACCCTAGACCTCAGGTTTCCTATTTTTCTGGACATGGGCTCTTCTCTGCTAGCCCACCTAGCCAAAGGAGAGCTCATCCACTGCTAGTCCTTAACTCTCACAAAGGGACCCAATGTTCTGAATTCAGAGTGGATGGAGGTGCCTGCTGAGCAGTTCTGAACCAGAGGTCTGCTTAGACCTTTCTTTGTAGCATTAGCATTAGTGTTTACAGCTAGGGATTCCTATCGACTAGCTGCCCTACACAGCTGAAAATCTGAATCAGTTCTCCCTAAACACGCCTGCCTCTCTCAATCAATTATTATGGGGCCAAATTATGCAGTGTGGACAATTTGCTGGAAGCTTGTTTCTTGGGCAGTGTGAATACAGTTCAAAAGCAGTCACCAGAAATAAAATATGTCAGCAGGATTCATTCTTTGACAATATGATTCATGATTTTGCTTTTCTAAAACAAGAAAAAACTATGCAAACAGTCTAGTTACCCAGCAGTTGGAACTATAAAAAGCAAATCAGTAGTTACAAGGGAGAGCACCCATACAATGGACATAAACTAGCTTGCTAGTAACCTTTACCAAATAGAATAAAATTCACCATTAATGACAGTTGTTCATGAGCTGTCAGTTAAGTTTTCTCAGAAGTATCTAGTAGAACATACCAGGAATTAAGAAACAGAGCAGTTTTGTCTTTTGCCTAATGAGGAATAATGAGAGAAAGTGTAATCATCCAACTTCTAGCAAACAACAACACTAGGCTCACAAGAGGAGATGTAGAAAATATCCCCAGAGAGAAGAGAGCGTCTTTCTACTTACACTGCTGTACGTCAATAACACCACCGACTTGCATGGAATTACTCTCAATTTACTCCTTGTTCCAGTTTAGGAAGAAGATTCAGACCCGAGGATAGTAGGATTTACTTACTAGTAAATACTATTCTAAAAAATGAGAGGATGTACCCACCAGTTTTATTCTGAGTTGATGCCATACACTCTTTGTCTCATTTAAAATTCAAAAGGTTGTGAATAACCAGAAACCTGTCTGTTCCCGTAGGCAAAGATTCTCCCTTCTGCTGAGTTCTAGTTAATAAGCAGTCAAATTCACTACCCTGAGCCGCGCAGTCATTCCTCACATGCATTTCTGGACATGAAGAAGACTCTCTGCTTTCAGCACAAGATGAACATGTTAGGGGAAATCAGCATGAAGGAATCCAGTTCTTCTGTCTGTGCTGGTTTTGCACACCTTTCCTACAAGCAGAGTCTCGGAATAAAACCTATTCCCTAGTCACAAGACTCAACAAGAGTTAGTTCTGAGTTTAAAATCCAGGTTTGTTTTCAAATGAGTTTTCTCAGAAAAAAGCAATTTGTACTCATATTTACATAGAAGAACTAGGTATGTTTCCAGAGAAGTAATCCCAGATGTCCATATGTTCACACTAGCCTGTTAAATTCCAGCTTAAAGTATTTATAAGCATGTCTTGTGGGCAGGTGCACTTGAGGGAAGTGGAAGCTGAGTGATTCATGAAAACAGGAGTGGAGTATCAGTAGCATTTCAAGGGGTTACCCTGAAGGTTATAAATGCATGTGGGAGAAATATATTAAATGCTATTAGGTCTGTATACCTATGGACATAGAAGAGATGTTACCCTTTTGTGCATCTAAAACCAAGCGGAGGCTTGTGTATATTAAATGGTTTTCAGCTACTTTCTAATGATAAAGATGGATATTCTGCAGGTAAAAGATGAATTCACAGAGGCATCGCATAATCAAAATCTGCTTTGTATTGCTACCTCAGATATGCTTGAATTACTTTTTTTTCCACTTCAAAAAACCTTTTAGATAATACTTCATTTGAAACTAGGCTTCTTTAACTGAGAATTTTAAACCATTGTTTTCACTGACATTTTAGTTCTGTGAGTGAAATGTATTTCAAATTATAAATGCCAGAGTGTTGGAAAAAAATAGTTTTAGTTCCTGGAATTCTGATACTGTCTTTTGTTTTGTTGCTGTTACTAGCCAAAAAATTAAGAACACCGCCACTACTCAGCTCCTGTAGAGAACTTTCAATTTTGAAAAGCAATAGCATATAATTAGAGCTTAATTAATTAATTTTCCACAGTAATTACTGTGTTGAACCTCATTATTACCCTCATTTTACAACTAGGAAAAAAAAAGTCAGGCTTAGGGCATACTTCCCCATTTTCTTAAAAAGGACCTGGCCTCGGAAGCCAGTGCAGTTTGTGGGAACTAAGCGGATGAGAACCTGCACACCTGATGACGTCACGGGGCTTACAGGTCCTTCCCTTGCTGTGAGGCTGCACTTACTCAGCCACAGTTTCTTTAAAGAACTGAGATTGCATGTGGAAAGCTGCACTCCCGTTTGTGTGGAAAAAAAAGGAGACCTTCCCTTTGTCTCCCTCTTTTTCCTTTAAGACTAATAGTTTCACAAGAGATCTAAGGTCCTATGCTTGAGGAGGTCTGGTATGACTTCAGAGATCTGAGTACATGGTAGATGCTAGTCTTGAAGATGTTTGGGAGCGAGCGTTGAAAGTGAGGAGAAGGCCAGCTACCACTTGGAGCATCTAAAGATTTCTTACCATCTTTCTTCATGATTATGAGGATCCATGGAAATGGAAATAATAAATAAAACTACTCAGTTGTATAAACTCCTTTTGTCCTTCACATTACTAGATCCAGTATTTCCAGTTACAATTTCTGAGTCCCTATGCAGTGCAAGTTAGGAAGCTCCAATCAGCCAGATAGCCACACTGCGACTTGAGATGTCTCTGTGCTTAATCTGCTGCATCAGCCATTCCTTCTCATGAGATAGTGTTCCATGACCTAAAAGGCTTTGAAATCTGTAGCGGTTTTTTTCAGAATCTGTGTCATAATTTTGCTTTCTTTACTAGTGTATACTCTTTAAATTCCCAACTTCTGATTCCTCATTATGCTGCTTCTACTAATGAAGTAACCTTAATTTAACAGAGCTAATTAATGTCCATATTGCGTGGAAGTCTAACACAGAAACTTACTTTCACAGTCTTTTATATGAATAATTATGTGTCTTGAAGCTATTATGTGGTAGTTAAATTAACTGTCATAATTAATTCATCCCATGAAAGGACAGAATAACTCTGTCAAATACTGTATTTCTAATAGTCTGATAAGGGGGGGAAGTTACTCTGGTTTTGTTGATAGTGAGGTACATGTGTTAGAGGTAGGTGAGAGCTTCTCTCCCACTGGCGGTTATTTAAAAAAAAAAGATTACAAGGTTAATTGTTTCAAAATCTAATAGATACTCATTAAAAATTACCAGAATTTGTATTTTGGGGTCTTGGTTTGTAGTTTGTGTCCTCATGTCTCCAGTCATCTACAATGTGCATAAAATATAATTTGATTTTCTTTAAAACTCTATTTAATTTTCTGTAATGATAGAGGCCACCATCCTGCTTACTAGTGCTGCTTAACAGACTGAACGTTATTGTTTGAGAATGGCTCTGCTTTTTAGCCACTTCCTTATCTCCATATGCTGCTCTGTCAGTGACCTTCTTTGTAAAGGCTAATGACCATCACTGCAGTTTTGAAAAGCTGTATTTGTTTCTTTTGACTTCAGAAGAACCTTTTTGTGCTCAGACTGCCAGCAGAAAAGGCCAGACTGTACTTCAGGTTGTATTCCCTCAAAAGACAGAAACCCAGCTAGACGGGATTATTTTTTTAAAACTTGGTTATTAATTTTACAGATTGTCCACTTGTGAAGTCTTGACTATTCAATCTAGTACATGGTTGTCTTTAGGCGACTTAACATCCTTGGGTAGAGGGACCTAGATACGGAGAGTATTCAGAAGCATAATTAGTTTGTTCTGGCCCTCAACAGCAATGTGTTAATAACAGCTGTGTAATGAACATAAAGATATAAATCAGTTCCTTCTTTCTTTACACATTAGTGACTAGAATACATGTAGATGTTCTGGTGATACTTTTGTGTAGCTCAAATTTGACTATCCAATTTACATAGTATCAAGCTGAACAAAGACAAAATTATTCTATAGATAGGAAACATCATGAGAAGAATGTCTGTTTAGCATTCTTGAGCATCCACTGTCATTTGTAATGTAGCTAGATTATGTAATTTCTAGAGCTAATTTCTTTATGAATATTAGTTAAAGTATGAACAGTTTTGTTCAGGTAAGTAAAGACAGCAGAAATAACTTTGTGCTTGTATGTGAGAACAAATAAACCCTCTCTAATCTATAATCGGATAAAAATGTACACAGTGCAATAGGGTTTGTTATTATCTCAAATGCATCTCACAGAGAATTCTAATATGTTTTAAAAGGCAACACTAAGCTAGTGAGAATAAGATTTTTAGATGAGTGTTTGAAGAGAGGTAGATTTCTTTGTAACAACCAGGTAGAGGAAAGAACAAAATCAGATCCTACAAATATGGTTAATACACACTTGTAACCTCATTTTTAAAATCCTGTGAATTCAGGTCTCTGAGTGACTTCTGTTTTTTCCACCACATGTACTGAACAGTGATGACTTCTGAAGACTGCCCATGAACATTTAGCAGCATTCCTAAGAAAGTGGGGCTATCATGCTTCCCCTGCCTCAAGCACCAGAGATATCTCTTCTGTAACTGATAGCAGGAGTAACCAAAATTTACGAAGAACACTGAAAGCCATAAGGGCAACTTGAATTTAACTGGGAAAGAGCTAAACTTCAGAAAATACTCTTCTCATTGCTGTCAGGCTGTACTTCACAGAATCACAGAATGGGAGGTGTTGGAAGGGACCTCTGGAGATCATCTAGTCCAGCCCCTCTGCCAAAGCAGGGTCACCTACAGCAGGTAGCACAGGACCCTGCTTCGGCAGGAGGGTTGGACTAGATGACCCACAGAGGTCCCTTCCAACCCCAACCATACTGTGATTCTGTGATTCTGTGACCTCGTCCAGGTGGGTTTTGAATATCTCCAGGGAAGGAGACTCCACAACCCCCTGGGCAACCTGTTCCNGTGCTCCGTCACCCTCAGAGGGAAGAAGTTCTTCCTCATGTTCAGCTGGAACTTCCTATGCTTCAGTTTGTGCCCATTCCCCTTGTCCTGTCGCTGGGCACCACTGAAAAGAGCTTGGCCCCATCCTCCTGACACCCACCCTGAAGATATTTATAAGCATTTGTAAGATCCCCTCTCAGCCTTCTCTTCTTCAAGCTAAACAAGCCCAGCTCCCTCAGCCTTTCCTCGCAGGAGAGATGTTCCAGTCCCCCTCATCATCCTTGTAGCCCTCCGCTGGACTCTNTCCTGTATTTCCTCATCTTTCTTGAACTGGGGAGCCCAGAACTGGACACAGTACTCCAAATGGGGCCTCACTAGGGCAGAGTAGAGGGNNNGNAGAACCTCCCTCGATCTGCTGGCCACACTCTTCTTAATGCACCCCAGGAGACCATTGGCCTTCTTGGCAACCAGGGCACACTGCTGGCTCATGGTCAACTTGTCATCCACCAGCCCTCCCAGGTCCCTCTCCACAGAGCTGCTCACCAGCAGGTACGCCCCAAGCCTGTACTGGTGCATGGGGTTATTCCTCCCCATGTGCAGGACCCTGCATTTGGCCTTGAACTTCATCAGGTTCCTCTCTGCCCAACTCTCCAGCCTCTCAATGAATGGTAGCACAGCTTTCTGGTGTATCCGCCACTCCTCCCAGTTTTGTGTCATCAGCCAGCTTGCTGAGGGTACACTCTGTCCCTTTGTCCAGGTCATTGATGAATAAGTTGAATGAGACTGGGCTGAGTACTGACCCCTGGGGAACCCCACTAGCTACAGGCCTCCAACTAGACTCAGCGCCACTGATGACAACCCTCTGAGCTCTGCCATTCAGCCAGTTCTCAGTCCACCTCATTGTCCACTCATCTAGCCCACACTTCCTGAGCTTCCCTGTGAAGATGTTATGGGAAACAGTGTCAAAAGCCTTGCTGAAGTCAAGGTAGACAACATCTGCTGCTCTCCCCTCATCTACCCAGCTTGTCATGCCATCGTAGAAAGCTATCAGATTGGTCAAGTATGATTTCCCCTTGGTGAATCCATGTTAACTACTCCTGATGACCTCCTTTTCCTCCACTTTCTTAATGATAACCTCCAGAATGAGCTTTTTCTGAACTTTAGTGCCGGGATGAATGTGAGATAAAACACTGCTTACCACACAGGCCAAGAAGGATAGCAGAAATTAAAATCCTCTTAGCTGCCACACCCAACCTCTTGAAAAGTACACTGAAGCTTGGTGAGATTTAGAGAAACATAGAAAGTGTTATAAGAAAATGTGGATCTTGCAACAGGTCTGTTTTCACCTGGTCCTAGGCATCAGTTAGCTTCATAGTGGCTGCTGGATTTTAAATACCGCCTTACTTAAAGGCTTTTTAGATGGCAACCATACAACCATTTTCTTGCAGAATATGAGACATTAATATTTTGCTCTTTTTAAAGATTTTAATTTTAGCTGGGGGAACATTCTGGTAATGCAAACAATGAACATAGTCTAGAGAAGGTTTCTGGGGTGAGGTAAAAATTTATTATTAAACTTTTTCTTTAACATTTCAGGTGAAACAAATTGACTAACCTTCACACAAGACAAACAAACCCCTCCTTAAGCCTATGTATTTCCCTTTAAAAAAAACAACAGAAAATAAATGATTTCATGAAGTTCCAGCTTATACAAATGTCGCATGTCTAAGCCTCGCCTTATAATGGAATTGCTGAGTCCTGTAGTGCTAGATAGTCAACTTCATCACAGACTTCTTGAATTGCTCTTTCCACAGATATGTACCCCAGATTTGGTGGTGTTTCTGGCATGTTCCAGTCAAAGGCTGAAGGAAAGATTACTGAAGCGTGCTGAACAGCAAGGGAGACCTGATGATAACCTGAAAGCCACTCAAAGACGACTAATGAATTTCAAGCAGAATGCTGTCCCATTGGTTAAATATTTCCAGGAAAAAGGGCTAATCATCACAGTAAGTCCTTTAGCATATACCTCTGAAAACATAACGTTGTTGTGGTTGTACTCGCACTTCTCAGACCTTTTGCTTTCATATAGGCTAGATGAGTCAAATTATGTTTTAGATATACACCATCGTTACTGAAAGCAAGCTTTCAGTTTGCTGAGAGAGTATTTTCTGCAAAACGCAATAACCCAGAGCAAAATTCATGTGCATGTAGATGACATTGTAAGCACAATGTCACTTCTTTGCTGCCGGCATAAATTGCTTCGCGCACTAGTTGCAAACTCTTTTCGCAGAAATTATTTGCATGAAAAAAGAGCTTGCTTTGAAACACTGGTTGCTATTCCAGTGGCAGCAGTTTCACCCCTTGCGAATAGTCATGTACTTTTTGGATGGCTGTCTTGAGAGGGGAGGAAAGCAGAATAAAATTACATGCCAACAGAAAGCATGTCTTGAGTTGGATTAAATCAATACAGTTTCTTCAAGAAATAAATATATCTGGCTGTTGATTGACTCCACTAAATAAAAAGTACTTAGATTATCTTATAGTGAGTTAAATATGCCTTATTAGGTGGTCTCCTACAAACTTTAACATTTCAGATAAAAATTTTGATGACAAGGAAATTGCAATATAAATAGACCACTTAGATATTAGTAAGAATACTGATTTTTGCAATATCTGGGGCAAGAGAAAATATCTCTAAACACAGGACATACCAAAATCTGCATTCCTAAAGAAAACCAGAGTACTTTATGGAAGCAGGGCTAGCAAGTACTGCTGAAGTATTGAAGTACTTAATGATGACGAATTCAATGAGCAGCTGACAATGGTTGAATTATTGAAATGTTCTAAATTATGGACTGTGTCTGGTTGTAATAGTGCACAGAACTTGGTACCACATGTGGTACCATGAGAGCACAGATGACCTCTTGTCTTTCTTTTGATAGCCTGAATAATCTAGATGGTGCACATTGGTACGTTCTCATGGCAAATATGACTAATTCTATGTGTTGGTCAGATTCATGAAAGGCTAAAGCATCCGTAATTGCAAAGACTTCTGATGTTGTTGGTAGCCTTAACAATGCACTTCAACATATTTCTGAATTTGAAAGTGAAAATCACAGGAAATTCTTACATTGTCTTCTCCAGAGAGTATGTTTTCTGTTTGAGGATTTTGATTAACTCTGTTTGGAAGGATGAGAGGACTGGAATTCTTAGAAGTTGTTCTTCATTATGGAGGAAGTGTGTATTTTGTGACATTTCTATAGCCTTTACAAGGGCTCCTCCTATAGAAGTTTTTCATAGCCTTCCACTAGTGGAAAAGACAGTTTTCTTAGAAAGCCATAGGATCCAAGAATCATGGCAGTCTTCATCATCACCTTCTTCTGGTGGAAGCCCTGTATCTTCAACTTGCCTTTACTAGTATGTATCTGTACAATACATATGTAATACTAACACTTCTACATACATTTGATGCACTTGTGCATGTGATTTCCCTACAGAAGGAGGAAGCAAGAAAGGAAATCACATTTATCCTACTTATAACATTGAACCTGAAGGCACTGAAATATTATGTGGAGAGCAGTGTAAGAACTAGAACAGCATAAAATAGGATTACACTAACGTAGTTCCTGGAGGAGTGAATCCTTGAGGCAATGTCAAACAAGGTCAATGTTGACCAGGAGGAAAAAGAGGTTTACATTTTTCTTAAATCCGTACCTGTACTTTGTCACTGCTATTCATAGCTCTAAATCCCAGACATTTCTTCTACCCAGCATCACGATTCTACTCAGGCAAAAGCAGCAGAACCATTTGTCTTACAGAGAGTTATAATTTTTAGAACCACAACTCAGATTTTAAACATCTACTTAAATATGTTGTTCTTCACCAACTGAAATCTAACTAAATATGATCAATGAGTAGACATAATCTACTGTTAGATGCTGCATGAGCACGAAAATAAAAATCTAAATTCCCAAAGAATATTAATTTTCCTGCTCCGGCAGTTATTCCATACTGTTTTTAACATATTTTGGTTAATAGAATTAAAAAACACGTTCTCTCAGTTACAGATCTTATTGGTTAGGTTGCTTAGGTGTAATTCTTCCACTTTGGTTTCTTTTTTCCCTTGATCTTTGATAATTTATGCAGTATGTAGCTTATACTTCTTTGCTGCTCTGTATGCCTGATGTTTTCAGTCTGTGTATGGTATCCTTGCTCTCAGAGTCTGATTCTGATTTGTGTTTTCAAGGAAAGAAGGGAGGGCCCAACTACAGTAGTTCTGAAAAATGGAAGGTACAACTCTGCCCTTTCTGAAAAAACCCTTCTTTGGAATATCCAAAATTTTGGACTGTTATTCAAATTGAACAGATCTCTAAACTTCACGATAATTAAGAAAGAGAAGTAAATGTCTGATATTTTCATGAACACACAGTCTGTGTTTAAAATTCTTTTTAGCAATCTGTCAGTAAGTCTAACAAATCAAAATCTGACTTTTTTTAAAGCCAAATTTTATTTCAGAAGTACAATAGTAATAGATAGCATAATATTGGACTCCACAATATGGAATATATAGATGCATATACTGGCATTTATTGTATCAGTAAATTTTTATAAATCTTAGAACATTCTATATTGTTTATCTAGATAGTAACTAAGACACAAATTACCCAGGGGTGAGGGGAGGGGAGGGGGAAGTCGTTACTTAGATTAAATTATAGAAGGGAAAAAATGTAAACACCTAGCTGATCTGCAAGTACTCTAATGTTTAGCAGAGGACTTAGGTTCTGAACATAGTTTAATCTGTTCCCATATCCTTCCTACCATCTAGGAAATATTAGAATATAGTTATATATGTAGATATAAGGAAGAAATTATTTACTGTGAGGGTGGTGAGGCCCTGGAACAGGTTGCCCAGAGAAGCTGTGGCTGCCACCTCCCTGGAAGTGTTCAAGGCCAGGCTGGATGTGCCTTTGAGCAACCTGGTCCAGTGGAAGGTGTCCCTATCCATGGCAAGGGAGTTGGAACGAGATGATCTTTAAAGTTCCTTCCAACCCAGACCATTCTATGATTATATTTGGTCTCAGGTGCTGACATGACAATTGGTATGTGTACAAAGCCATGCCCAATAAAACAAGGCTACTACTGAGGTGTGGTCATGAGTGGAGAACTTGTAGACAGTACTTGCTGTTCAGTTAAAAATACTGAGGTGGTTCATATCATTCACCCGTGAGAATCATTGTTAGGTACTTTGTTATTTTGGCTACAGTATTCCTTGAGATACAGTACGGTATCATTTCAGTTTCTAACACTAATTTAAAAGGTTTTCCCCTTTTTTTTTTAATTAGATAATACTGGAAAAGTAATGCAAAGAAAGAAAAAACCCTAATCTCTATGTAACTAATGTGCTTTAATGCTTTTAATGTGATTGCTGTCCTGAGAGAGAGCTAGCATGCTCTGAAAAAATGTGCTGTGAGTTACAAATAATAAAAAGTTAATCCTTTTCTCTCCCCCCACCCCGGCACCCCAGCCTAGATAAACTGTGTTTCAGGAGAAAACTGGTTTGTGTTAGCTGAAGTTCTAGTCCAGCACGTCTTTGTTGTCTGATGAGAATTTACTGTTAAAGGAGATTACTATTAAAAGAGTTGCTTAAGAATCAGCTGGAAAATTCAACTGAAAATGGTTTTATTGTTTTGTTAATTTCAAAATACATTTGTCTTCTGGACATTATATTGATGTTTCATCATTAATAGACCTGCTGCTATGAACTACCTAGACCTTAAGAACCGTTGGATAAAGCTTAAGAAAATCACAGTCACTGACCTTTGAATAAATAAATAAATCATGTAGAATTATTCTAAGGTGGAAACTTTTTCATAGGTATCTTATCAGATGTGATTCATGCTACTGCAGGGAAGTTTAAGGAACACACCAATACAGCATGGTAGACCGTAATGAACAAACTGTTGTAGCACTTGTATCATAATGTGCCTAACTCTAAGTCATAAACAAAATCTCCCACAGAAAGTAGCCTCTTTGCCTACAAGAAATGTTTTTCTTTCCGCTCAGCTGACTCCGTTAAGTTGTTCTTAGTCATAGGGACGAGCTATATTTTGGAGAGAAAGGAATGAGAATTCAGAGCATAGTAGATAGTGCCCACAGAGTGAAAAATACCAGAGTTGTACTTTTTTAACTGCTACTTCACTGAAGAAAATGCGGGAAAAAATTATGGCTACTTATTTTTATAAAATGAAGCCGTTGGTAGCAATCAGCCATATTCAATAAGGTAAAAATTTTTACCATGCTATGGGTATTGCTGTTATGTATTTATCAGAAGAAAAAATCATCAGAGGTGAGATAATGTGCAAGATAATATGCAGGATTTGTATCTCCAGATAATCTGTATTTCAGAAACTAGCTATTTGTATCAAAGCAAAACTAATTGTGGGAAGATGTTAGGATAGAGGAGAAGTTGGGTAGAAAGAAAAAGGCGATTAAACTTCAAGTCACTACTCTGCCTTGTTCAGATGGATTTTCAATCTCTGCTATTCCTATCCCAGTGATACCCATCACCCAGCTATTGGTTATTTTGAAAAGGGTTTCTAAATCTCCACTTTATCTGAACTCTAATCTGGTATAGCTATTGGTATAGTCATTGGAGAGGAGATCGTTCGGTTACAAAAATCTTTCAGTAACAGTAATTTAAGCTGTTCTCAGCGAGCTTTGTTGTTCTTTGTATAACATATCTGTTGGTCTAGACAGAAAAAAGAAATTTACAGAGCTCATCATCGTAGCAGTGGAAGTTTCTCTTACTGGAGACACGATTGGGCCCGGTCTGCCTTATTTATACTAATTCTGTGTAAGCATATTGCTTCACTGTCAACCTAATTACCTTAATGTCTGTGTGTATTTAAAAAAAAAAAAAAGACTGGCTTTAGGGAAACAGAAATGCTAAACATTAGAAAAAGGCTCTGGACTTGATTTAAACAGCCAGGATGGGACAGCAGCTGATTTCACTAATATCTTCCTTGTCTCACTTGGCCTTTTAGGGAATTTACCGTGCCTATGCAAAACATTAAAATGACATTCAGATTAGTCAGAAAAGTAAAGAGGACCCAGAAAAAGAAGCTGAAGCTGGAAATGGATTTTGAGCACAAATTTAGAAGTTAAATAGTTGCGGGTGAGGGAAAGAGCTTATATAGCTGTCTGCCCTCATTAGCATCAAACAAGGCTAATGGCTGTCAACTGTCACAGAAGAATTCCCCACGGAACTGTGTTATATAAATTTTTCTCTTGATTTGGTTAAAAAACAGATTTTGCTATAGCATTGCACACTGACATGAACTTTAGCTACAGGTTGTGACTTACCAATACGCTGACGAAAATATCAGCTGTAATCCATTTCTAAAGTTTCTGTGCTATCATATAGCTGTCCAACTTCAGGCTTTGGTTTGGGCTTTTTGTTTATTTATTTATTTAGCTGTGAGTGCTGATTCCATACGACTTTCAGTTACTCGTTCCTCCTTTAATTCCAAGTCCCTCCCCAAAGAAATGTGTGTCCTGCAGTCCTTTCAGCAACTCTCAAGGTCAATCCAGATCTTATCAATAGCAAACAGTTATGCAAAGGCATGAGCTGAACCTCCACCCTGCTTCCAGGTCCTGATGGCAGCCACTGCCGGGCACCCATCCCAAACCAGAATCCAGCTCCAAGAAGCTTCTAGGTGGAGGAACGTGCATCTGGTTTGGCAGAATGCAGAATGACTAGCTGTCTTGTTTTTATGGTGGCGATACTCGCTCTCATCCATGCAGTTTTGCATTAAGCAATCCTTAAAAAGAAAATACAAAAAATCCCACACCCCCTTCCCTGAAGTACTGCTAGGAATAGAGACTGTTAGCCACCACCTCCCCCGCATGCACTCACTTCTCCGCTGCAGGCTCAGGATCTTGTTTACATGCCATCTGATGCCTCGGATCTTGCATTTTTGGCTGTAATGCGTTACCAGCTTGGCAGGAATGGTTTCACTCGAGCCTAGCCTCATCTGAATCTGAGCATGGCCTTTCTCCCCACAAGTCACAGATGTAGGTTTGAGCTGGCTTTGCTTTGTGGGGAGTACTGAACTGAGATTTCCCATTGATTGGCCCAATGCCATCAATATATTGTCAAATACCTCTCAGTTGTTTTAAAAGTACAGTAGTCATGAGCACAGTCTTGGCAGGAACATGTTAGATATGCTTTTAACTTGACTACTACACTAGATCTTCAGGGTACTTCTGGTTTCTTGGGCATGGCCAAGTAGGGGTGCGATAGCTTTGAATGTCAGCTGGAGCAAAACTTCAATGTTTTAGGAGCTCTTCAAATCAGACATAGAATGTAGGCAGCTATTTCTGGGAACCTCGAGACCGGAGGTTTTGTTTGAGATTCAGGAGTCTTCCTCTGTTTTGCTGCATGGTTTGTAAATCTTTATCTGGCTCCATGAATGTATAGGCTAATATAATCATAAAAAAAAAATTTTATACAGGCAAAATGAGATGTGGGATGGGAAATCATTACTATCACTTTTTCATTTTTTGGTGATTCAAAGCAATGAAAGGTAAGTTGAAGCGTAGAACAGGTAACCGGATCTTTGCAGACACAGAAAGTCAGCTAGCTGTCATTGCAAATTAAAGGTCTCTATGCCTCTCCTACATTTGATAGCTCTTTTGCAGAAAAACTGGGATAGGAGAAAGAACCTGGACCTGTTTCCCATGGAAGTGCTGAACTAGAGAAAGTTTATGCATGCTCTCATCACTGCTAGGTTTTACACTGTGTCTTAACACGATTTACGTGTTACTGATTTGTGAGATATTTCAAAGAACATACAAAAGAATGTATATACATGAAATTTATGTAGAAATGCATCTAAATAAACTGTTTGTAAATATATGCACATTTTATATGGGAAAGATAGATGAGTAATTTGTGCATATGTGGAAGCATGTGCACCATAGACACTTTCCAAGCTTCAAAATACTTTCAGCCTCGGATTGTATGATTTATGTCAAGAAATTAAGTTTATCAGAAATATTAACGTCTGCCAGAGAATGACCAGGCTTTGAAACTTGCCATCTGTGTATACATGCAAGCATGCAGAGAAACCTTCAGGGCAGAAATTCTTTGCTGAAGTGAATAGCATTGGTGCAGCACTATGTTCTTTTTTAACTTTGGAAGTGTGACAATTTAAATAAATACCAGCTTTTTGAAATCTTCCCTCCCCCCTGTACCCCTAGTAGTTTGAATGAAGAAGTGGACTTTGAAGAAAGCAATAAACTTTGACAAGTCTGGCTATAGAATTAGCCATTGATGAGTGTGTGGGCCAAGCTGATCTGGGAACTCCAGAAAGAGAGGGAATGCTGTTTCTGACAGCCATACTATCCCAGATTTATCCATTTCTGGCACTGTGAAAGCTGATACATGTTTAAAATTAACAGGGTTTTTTTATAGGTGTAAAGCTGAAGCTGAGATAAGTAATTAAGCCAAGTTATCATGCAGAGAAGTGAACTGTAAGAGATATTTAAAATAACATGCCCTACATGTTCTTCAAGTTGTTTTAAACAGTTCATCTTAAGGTAATTAAGCTGTGTCCTTTGGGTGAATATTAGCTTCTAATTTCCTTTTTGTAGTTCAAGTGTGGCTTAAAGAAGATTCATTTTTCTTATTTAGAAGAAATTTATATTAAACCAGCTTGGACAAAATACCTCACCTCTGGGAAGTCCTTTTGTATTGAATCAGGAATACTTGGCATCCATAAGCAAGCTTTCCTGTCCTAACCCACACCTGATTTTGTGAACATCCAGCAGAAGAATCAAAACTGCACTTCAGCCATGCTTTGCTGTAAACGTTAAAATACCACTTTCTTACCAAAAGTTCCATTAGTGGTTTCCAGCTCTGATTACCACTGGTGGATCTTACCTGTGAAAAGTTTAAAGTCAGTGACTTCCTGATTTTATGGCAAAACCATTTTCCTGCCATTTGATGAAAACATTTTGGATATCAACTCAGGCAAGTTGCTATACCAGTAGAATCAGAATGGTCTTTCAGCTGTCACACTCACAGTCCTATGAAAATATTACTACATCTGATGGCTTGTGCCCTACAATTCCAGGATTTAACATCCTTATTTCCTGACTCTTAAGTTGGTATCATTGGCTATTGTTAACTATCGCTATTTCCTAATGCACATAGCAACTGAATGCTTGTTCTGATATCAACCATACTCAACTTAGATTCAGATGGGTGAAAGAAGACTGAGTGGACTAGCCTCTAGTCATGCAATCTAGTATCATCCTGTAATTATTTGAGCATTTGCTCCTGTTCCTCATTTTCTGTAGATGTACTGCATGAAAGAGAGGGGAGGCATAAAAGGTTACACTTTCTTATTTTTTAGTGTGTCATAGAGATAAATTTGTTCACATTGGTGAATGCTCAGGGATTGTAATGATGGAAGCCATTGAAGTGTCAAAGTGGAGAAGAGGTGCTCAGACTATCAACAGTCTGATGCAGTTAATTTTCTGGACCCATTCTGGCATTTTTCTATAGCATTCTGGAGTCTTGTTTCAGCATTCAGGGTCAACAAGACAGGGTTAGATGCAGCTATGGTATTGGTGGAGAACTGAGAAAGCCAAAGAGCTACTCATACGTTGTGTGACTCAGGGAACACAACACACTACACAGTACGAAAGTGAGAAGCATAGCCTTCGCCTAGTACATCTTCCTCTTTGCAAAGTATCCTTTTGAATGTTTCTGATAGCTCTTTGGAGGATTTTTTTTTTCTAATATAACTAAAGAATATCTACCAAACAGTGCTTTGAAGAACTGTATGAAATACTTCAGAATTAGGAAACGCTGCTGTTGTGTTGACTCAGCACTTCACTGAAGTAATATATCCTTGCTTCCTAAATTCACTGATAGTTATACATCGGGCAGCCACTAATATGGCTATTTTGTTCCTTGTAGCTGTGGTACACTATTTAGTATTAGCACAAACATCTCTGCACAGCCTTGCCTTGGGTTGTGTAGACCTAACCTAAAATTCTTGGGAAAGACTCCCTTGTGAATCCTCTGCAGTTTGTCTTTGCTATAACTAAGCATGTTTCCTTTATCCTCTTCACAATTATCATCCTTCCTACTCCCATGGTTAACATTTGTACCTTTACATCTGATACAGGACTGCAGTTTGTTTCATTAATGGCCAGTGAATATAACTATCTGTTCACTTTGTTGTCACCATATCACGTTCTGCAGTTCAGTAGTCTACTTAAATAATGAAATGGGAAAAAAAGCCTCACAAGACATGATTATAACACTGCAATCACAATTATAAGTGTAATTTTCCGTGAAGGAAGAACCATTGTCTCCATTATTAGTGGTTAATCTCTTTTTATGCCAACAACACAGTCATTCATGCCAGTCACAATATAGCAAACAGAGGAGTTAGTGTGTAAAACGTGGCATCTTTTCACTGTAAGTTGCTGTGATCAGTTATTTATATCTCTAGGACTGCTCATACATATGTTACCCCTTGACCCATTTTGTCAGAAATATAATTGCTAAAATTACATTGGTTTTAGGCAAAACTTAACATTTTTTCATTATGTTCTCCACTGGATTTGTCCTCCTGTCTTAAACCAGAATGTCAAATTGAAGCTTCACTTTCACATTTTCAATACCAATACTTCAAAATTCTCTGCTCTGTCTAGCATGTCAGGTCTTGTTAACAATATAGTTTTTGTAATGCCGAGGTCATCTCTCTCTCTCCTACCACTGCAAGATGCCAGTTAGGCAATTTAAAAATATACTTTTCACTAGTTTCCTACTGTGTCCTGCCTTCTGTGCTTTTTCGGTCTGCTCTACTGAAAAGAACAGACTTCTGTATAAATGCAGAGTCCTTACTAAAAGGGAACCTAGAATGTAGAAAATACAGTTTTTAGTCAAGTTGCTTATTAAATTTATGAGTCCTTAATACACTGAAAAAAACCCCAGTAATCTTCTTTGTATCTGCACCTTACTGCAAGAGTTTCACTATATAGATTCTACGTAATATATATGCTCATACACCCAAGGCAGCTCATTTCTGTTTCTTTTACAAGAACATTTTCTCTGCTGTCCTTCAGGCAATGTACATCGCCTCAGTCTGCTGTAATGGCCATTAAAGGTTTTGTGCGTACTTTAGCTTTCACCTCTGACCCTGTTCATGGGGTACAAGACACAAATGAGCTCAATTCCAGTACTGTGAACAGAGGCTTTTCTTCATTTATGCAATTCATGTTCTCTCATATCTCCTGAACTTTAGAAAGAGGGCCAGGAGCTGTACGAATCATGAAAGGAGTTTGGTTTTAAGAACTGTTCATGATATCCTTAAACTACAGCCAGGAGACCACTCCTCAGAAAAAATCACTGAATTTAGTAGGGTGAGTGTAATACAGAATAAGTTAAATGTATCTGGATATTCTTCCACAGGTTAGGTTAGGACTTAGTAACAGAAACCATGTCAGTGTTTCTTGGAAAGATCTCTCTACTAAAACCCTTAGCTTAACAACCAGTTATGTCAGAGAGAATTTTCAATAGAATTTATTTCATAGCTTTTTTGTTAAGGCTGCACAACAGTTTGTTATAACCCCATTCTAATAACATACCTTGTAAATACTAATTATTTTTTAAGTTAAAGGTTACAGTTTCTCTTTTTACATTGAGCAAAATTCAAACAAAATTACAAAATTCCTTTTTTCCCAGTGAATTGCACAAGCACAGTGAAATTTTCTGATTTAAAAAAAAAGTGCCCTGAAAAAAGCTTTACTAGAAAATTGCTGACATTTGAGGCATGAAACAAGACCTAAATCTCACCTTTTTCAAGTGAATGATTTGTCTCAAGGATGAAAAAGGACAAATAAAAAATTCTTAAGCAGAGATAGAAGCTTGCGACAATTTACTCACTGGAGTAAGGATGGGACATAAGCATGTAGAGAGAGTCACTCTCTACCTCAGTGACTACTTGTGTAGTTACAGAAGTTGTACAGCTCTGAGAGAAGGATATGTTGGAAACCATTTACAGATTAAATGTCTTTGAAGCAGGCAAGAACACTTACACTTTGAGTTGCTTTTAACAGTGCTTCCATAAGCTTATGCCAAAGTAATTTTCAATTACTAACATAAACATGCATTAATTCTTAGTCATAGTTGTATAACTGTTCCTTAACTGTTTAGAAGCAGAAAATACAATCAAATCAATATTTCCTTCTAAAATCTATCCTGAATCCAGACCAAACCTGTTTTCCAAGGTCCATAAGTGTGTCAGAGCCTATGCCATTCATTCTGTCTGGATAACATGAATGGTTTTAATAACAATTTTGTCAATAGTAAAATTATAATAATAAGAGAAAGGCAAACATAAACAAAACATTCATTATACGAAGGTAAATAGAAAACAACACATAATTGTTCTAAATGGCTATTATTTCTAGTCACTGTCTGAGTTCTAGTCAGTACTACAAGACAGTCAGTACTGCAACACTGGTGAAGGTTGAAAGAAAGAGGTGCACCTTCTGTACGCTTTGAGCTGGCTTATTACAAAAGCACACTGTGAAAACACTTCATATTGTACTTTGCTGCCCATGTTTTGCCTGAATCCCAGTAGAAATTAACATCACTGTATAGCTGTGAGATTGAGACTATTCTGCTAAAATAATCAAGGGCTGAAACAGTCAGGAAAAAACCCCATACTAGCACTAGGCAGCAAGCAGAAAGGTAGAAGCTTCACAGATATTTGTTTGTCTGCCGTTTCGCAAGATGACGTTGAAAGCAACTATAGTGTGAGAAACACCATGATGCAGTCTAATCCAACAGCAAAATATAGCAGTGGAGAAGCAGCTGCAGTGGTGGAGGATACTAGCCAGAAGCTACTTCAACACAGAGAAACCCCCCAGTTTATAAAATAATTACTGCTTAGTAAGTGTAAAGTAGTGGATTCTCCTTTACTATATCAAAAGTTCTCAATTTCTATGTAAATTGAAGCAATAGTCAGTTATAGCAGTTTTTGTAGATAATGTTGTGTAAATACTCAATATAGGTTGTTTGGCTTGCTTTTGCAAAAAATTATTGGTATCTTAGCAATGTATTAATCCTATGATATTAGACCTCAAGTGTTAGTTTCAGGTGTTCTGTAATTCACTTAGCTCAAATGAACAGGTAGTGGACAGCCAAAGGTAAAGTTACAAAATTACATTAAAAGAAAGATTGTGGAGGCTTCATTTTGATTTTCTTGGATTTTTTTTTCCATCTTTCTCCTGCAACATACACTATTGTTACATTACATGCATTTCTTGACAATATCCCTACCCCTGCTCAGACATCATTTCCCTAGTCAGGGTAAGCAAGCTGCTCTAGTTTTCTAATTTGTATTTTGTATTTCCTTGATCAAGATAGTGCCCATTTTCTGTACTACTTGTTGACAACATTTTCCCTGGACGTTTCTCATGCTTTTTTTAAAAAAAATCCATTATATTATTTAGTGCTTCCCTAAAATATTGATTCATTTAATAGCCTTTGGGTAGAAATATTGTCAAAAGCTTTGGAAAAATTAAATAAATTATGTTAATCAGTTCCACTTCATCCACTTTTTTGTTATGATATTTAAAAAATGCTTTCAGCCTACATAATCAAGTAGGATTTTGTCCTACATCTGTTCCCCAAAAATACATGCTAGATGCAAGAATGTCATATTTTGTGATGACTAAAGCAATAGTTTCTGTCAGTGTCTCCTTAGCTTGCCAGCTTTCATTTATAAATCTAAGAGTCTCCTTTGTGCTCTGAAACAACATGCTCCAACAATATAGACAGCTAAACAGAACTTTCTGCTACAGAAATTAAAATAGCAATGCACTCACTTCTTGCTGCAGGAAACAAATTTATGTCCTTCCTGAGGCAGCGCAATTGGAAGTTGACCGACTGCCAACAAACCCACCCTCAACTCAAACTGACATTTGCTGAATATTATCCTGTTTGATACGAGTCATGTGTCTAGAGATAAATAATCTATTTCATCAAAATTTAGCACTCTTCAACTCAAGATGACCAAGGGAAGGCTTATTATCAAGGACTCCAATGCCATTTATGAAGTTTATTAATATAGACACCACCATTGGAAACACTACTTATCCTGGGTCAGAAATTATTTAAATGCGCATGAACTGTTCAGCTGTGAAGTAAAATTTATTTTTGTCTTCCAAGGAAAATAGAAAAGCTAATAATTTTCAAATGTTCTAGTTCTTACAGTCTGAAATTCTACTTTGAGTAACTACAACTATTGCAGATGAAACAATCTATATTGCTAAGGTCTTAAACACCTACAAATGTCAAATTATTTCCTGAATTAAATGCAGATTTTTCATATAAAAACCCCACAGCTGTTTAAGCCCATGGTATACCCTATGCGTGTTCTTGCATCCAAATCATTAGGTCTCATGCTTTATTAACTAGTTAAATTTGCAGTTGAAATTAACACAGGACTTTTCTTGTTAGCTTTCAGTTGGTAGTATTCTTCCTTAGAAAACTGTGATGATCCATAGGCAAAAATCATATTTTTGGTAGTAGTTGTTATGACATTATCAATGGTAAAAGACCAGCCCACAATATTTTAGTATTTTTTATTCAGAGTCTCTGCCACAAAAGCCCACAGGAGAAATGCTATTGATCTTAAAAGGGAAATATTTGGTGTATTTAGCAACAGTATCACTGATTTTTATTGAAACAAAGTGTAAACTATCAATGGAAGAAAATAGTATTTATAGGAAGAAATGTCTTTTGTTTCTGAGGTTTTCTAAAATTTGTTTTAGTTGCCGTATTTGAATTACAGTTGTTGCTTGTGTGGACGTTTTCTGGGAAACCAGTGTTGCTATCTGTTTATTTGGGGTCCCCGTCTGCAATCTGCATGTGCTGTGGAAGCTGATGCTAGAAAACTATTTGGTTTTGTTTTAAACAAAAGGGACAGTGACACAGGAGCTTCAGGAGCACTACAGGAAGGGGAAAAAATACTTTTTTTAAACTTCATTTGGGAATAATCTCTCTACGCACAAACATATTGACTAATGTCTTGTAGCTTGAGGGCTCATTTCCTCTGAGAAGTACTGTTGCACTCAGTATTCAAAATTGAAGGTATCCAGAAAAGCATTTATTTGATCATAGTAGTAGTCAGAGCTGTTTCAGTGAACTGGGTGCTCTGGGAATGGGAACATTCCAATACTCATCTTGTGTTACTGGAGGAAATAGGGGAATTACACTGTAACAACTGGTCCTTGAACTGGTTTATTCCCAAAGAGTCTCTTGGTTTCTGTGAAATAGGGTGAGGTCCCAGAAACTTCTGAAGAATGAGGACCCACCAGAAGTCTTTCTAGGTAAAGATGGAAGAAGAACTACTGAAGGACAAGCATTATTGCTGTGGAGTGAAAAAACAAAGGCTTTTGAGGAAGAGCCAGTTGATTCTAGATCTTCCTGTAATGTCACTGAGCTAAATGCAGCAAACTGACAACTACAGCTGTTATTGACTGAGCTCCATGCAGCTTGTTTGTACTGCTCTGCCCTTTGTCTAGGTTTCAAAATACTGAATTTTACATTAATGCCTCATAATGTGAAGCATCATTGTGAGCTCCAGTAATGTAAGAGGAAAGAAAGGATATTGTAAGCTATGACACAGAGGGCTGTTCAAGCTGTACGAGGATTTGAACAGCATCCAATCATACCTGACTCTCTGTAATCAGTAATGTCTTACCCCTTCCTTCAGGGTTAGGTGCATTAAAGTAAAAATCAAATGATTTATTCTTGAACCAGTGGAGGTGAGAGTAAGATGATATCTCCCTCAGGCTGAATATTTTCCTGGGTTCTACAGGAACAATGTAACCAATAAATCATGGAGCATCTCCTAACTCAGACTGTAATTCAGTTTTCCATTCAAGCTCTTCAGTGGTGATCTATCTTGATGCTTGACACCACTGTTCTGTTGCTCTGTAATACTGTTTGCCTCTTTAAAGGCAATTTCCTTTAAAAAGTAAACGCACAGTGAAAATTAGTCAAACAGTGGAATGCATATTTTTAAAAATAAGAAAAAGTAAGTGTTTGTGCTTTCAAGGTAGAAAAGGTCTCTATATGTGCATGTGCTAAAGCATCTCTGGTTTCAATTAATCTTAAAAAATAATTAATACAGTTGATTTTGCTACAGAAACTGCTGGACAGATGTAATACATGTCAAGGTGCAAGTTTTCAATCATTTGCAAAGTGAATATGCATTGAGAGTTTATATGTAGAGATGTTGGCTGTGTTTACAGCTTAAAAAGTTACTTCTAGAAGTTAGCAAGTCAGATAACCCAGAACAAACGCACGCAAATCATGTCCCTTAAATATTATGTGAACTCATGCATATCCTGCCTAATTCAATTCTGATTCCTGATGACAACTTCAGAGAGAAATAGACTATTTACTGTAGTGGTCATAGTAGTGTAGAAAAATGGCTGAAACTTTCTGAATATTTTATGACTGACTACATTAAACTGACTTCAGCTTTAAAAAGTTAAAGAGATACAAATATAGTGGAGGGCAATGCTTATTGGAAGCTCAGAGCCGCTCTGAGGAAATGGAAAACATGATGCAAAAATTATTTCAGAAATAAAGCAGCAATATATTTGCTTTCCACGTAACAGTCACCAGCCATCAATATGAATATACTTGTTGGGAAAAAAAATGACCCACCCAGTGCTCTTAAATACCTGCTCAGACAGATTGACTTTTCATCTTAGTGTTTTGGAAAGTATGTACATTCCCAGACCACTCTGTGGCACCACTCTCTGGCTCCGTCAGCTTCCCCACCAAACAAGTAATTGCTTTCCCCCCAGTTCATTAAATTTCTATCTACCATGACACCAAATTATTAATTACTCCCCTCACCCACAATCAAATCTAGCTCTCCTTCAATTTGCCTGTTTTCTGCTCTACAAGGGCCCATAATTTCACGGTGCCTTCCCCATCAACTCTCGCCACCACATTGCCCGAGGTGCTCATTTTTAACAGCTAATAACTGATAGAAAAGTCAGGGTGTTTCTCAACATAATCACAGCATAAAGATAGAACTCCTCCCTGTTTCTGCCTGTAAAAAGCAGTAAACCTACAAAGACAGGCTATTACTTCTGCTTACTGTTAATTGTTTCTTCAGATAAGACATGCCATTTACTTGGTGCTATACTGTTCCAAATTAGAAGTATGGATGCTGGCTTAACAGAGTTTTACCGTGAAGAGAATTAAACTGTCAGAACATCTCCAAGCTTGTGTGCCATGGCACTAAGTTCTTGAATTTTGCATGAAATTTTTGGACATGTCCCGGCAGATTTGCAGGCCTGGGGAGCGAGAAGAGTTGTATCTGGTGCATTTGGACAAGGACGGTGAAGTTTCCTTTGGTTTTATTCCTCTCTGCATGACTCTGGCTGGCCATGTGCCAGTGGCAATCCCGTCCTCTCCTCTGCTTTGCTCGGACAGCAGCAGCCTCTCTCCCTCCTTCCTCTGCGTTTATCCGCTGCCCAATGCCCATGCTTGGTGCTTGGGATGGAGGGGCTTTTGGCCTGGCTTCCTCCCAGCCTGGAAGAAGCAATGCCTGCAGCCTCCACGTGCTCACTGGAGGTTTCAATGTGGAGTTGATGCCTGGGCCCAAGCATTACATGGAGGTGGTTAAAATGGTCAAAAGAGAGCTGAACTGGCTTTGTCCCCACACGTCCTTCCCCTCCAAAGGGAGGGAGACATCATTCTCCATCAATCCAAGATCAGCTGGAGAAAGGAGGAGTAATGGCTTTGAACTAGGGAGGGTAGATTTAGACTAGATATAAGGAAGAGATTTTTTACAATGAGGGTGGTGAAACATTGGAACAGATTGTCCAGAGAAGCAGTGGAGGCCCCATCCCTGGAAACATTGAAGGCCAGGTTGGACGGGGCTCTGAGCAACCTGGTCTGGTTGAAGATGTCCCTGCTCACTGGAAGGGGGTTGGGCTGGATGACCTCTAAAGGTCCCTTCCAACCCAAAGCATTCTACGATTCTATGAAATAACAGAAAATCACTTTAAGAACAAAAAAATCCTGAAGCGTCTCTTTTGTAGTAATTGCATTGTTTATGTACTGCCAAATTAATAGAAAAGAGAGATGATTAGCAATCAAAATACAAGTGTCCCAAGATATCCTCTTTTGTACTAATGTGGGAATGGGCCAGAATCTGACATAATTTTTGCATTTCATATCAGCTGTAACAAAATCCCTAGTCCATCTCGTTATTTCGAGAGGAGCAGAGCAGGTTTGATCTGTCTGTGTGCATGGGTGTGCATGTTTGCATTTTCACATTTTGTGGTATAAGGCAGTTAAATTAGCTCATAGTTTCTGTTATAACTGTGTATTTACTCTTTTTGAGGGTCATTTCTGTTCTCCCTAATGTTACTGGAAGATGTTATTTGAATTTGATGGTTTAATTTTATTTTTTTTTAGCATACTCTATTCTGTCTATGCACCTAATGTGTTAAAAAATTATGTAGTTAGTGGCTTCAGATTGCACCTATTGTGAGTGAACGCGTTTGTGATATACAAAAGCTAGCAGCAGCCCCTACAGAACTGTCAGCTCCACACAGGGCTGGTGAACGTTCACCCTCATGCTTGTTTACAAGTAGCACTCATAGCAATAGACACTCGGGTGACAAGTGGAACTTGAGAAATTCTAAGGATAGAAGTATGGGGACTCTGCAATGATTTATGAATCCTCTGTGGAACTCCTGTGGTAAAAAATAAGGTGTTAAGTTGTTTATTTTAGATAATCCAGAGTATTCCTTAGGATTTTAATAATGGTGATAAAATCTTCAATTCAGTTTGTTTTCTAAATTTCTGTCTGATACCAATTTATGACCTCTGCTAATTGCATGATTTTTTATAAATCACTGGTGAACTCTAGTGTAATTTCAGCTGCAGTTTTTCTTCTGTACGTGACACTATCGTATAAAAAATTAATCTGAGATTTCAGAGTATTTGATATAAAAGAAAGAAAATATTAAAACTAGAGAATGGATTACAGAGAATTATCTTTCCCCTATGTCCCATCCTGTCCCTTCCCTCCATTTTGTGGTGTTATGGAGGTTTTTTTTGTTTGTGTTTTTTTTTTAAAGACTATTATTAAAAGTACTTTATAAGAAGGAAATGTTCCCTGAGCTCCCAGTCTGCACATTCCAGTTTCATTCCTCAGTTCCTCTGCTTATTATTTTTCCTATACAAGGCTTCAACTCTTTTTTCCCATCCTCCCTTCCCAATGGTTATTATCCTACCTTATATATTTTTACTCACATATTTCTTTAATGTTTTTCCAGGTTGATGATTTTTTTTGCTCTTGCTTTTTCCACAGTTCTCTAGAAGTAACTGCACAAGTCAATTGGCTCGTCATTATTATGAGAGGCAAACTAGGGATGGATCAATAGTAAAGGGATTTCTGTGTGGGTGTCCAAAAATCGTAAAGCAGCACCTATACACTTGAGTGTGTATCTCACTTCACATTTCAGCATTACCAAGGGTAACACAAAACTAGTTCTCATTTGTTTTCACTCCCTCAGAACCAAACCCCTGCCTAAACCAGTCTGAATAAAAATAGTGAGTTCTTCTGGTTACAGTTGTAGCCACTGCCACCTGAAAATCATTATAACTTGCTCAATCGTGTGAATGACTTTGTGTTACTAGCTAAAGGACTGTTGACTTTTCAACGAAAAAATACCAACACTTCAAGGACAGTGGTGCAATCTGACTTCCAAGATAGATATCTCTTTGAAAAGGATAGGATAACTGTGATGCAAGGAGCCATGTTCTCTTTTTTGTGGCTTATGCTCCTTTTTGGATTTTATTTAAAAAGAAATGATCCTCCTTTACAGGTGATAATATACAGATGATGTGTCCACTTCCTAAGCAATGATTGTGTTTCTCTTCCACGTATAGCCTGTTAATGGATTATAAAGCCAGAAGTGACAGCTATGGCTATGTAGAACAATTTTTACACTACAGACTTTCCTGAATTAATTCCTATTTGAATTTTAATGTATTACTATTTTTCTTTTTAGGAACAATCTTAAAAATTTTCAAATCATGGGGAATTCATTGTCAATTATGATTAATTAAGCAGTAGAGAAACTGGCATCAGAATGAATTTTGCTGCTTGATTCAATTCAATTCTGAATTTGTCTCACTCTTCATCCTTCTATCTTACAGTTTTGTCTGCTATATATAACAACTTCTTCTAAAATTTCCCTTTCACATGGAAAGGTACAGGAAACGGATTCATTTTTCAGCCTTCTCTGATCTCAGCCCTAATTCTTCCCTTATTAGGCACGGTAGTCAAGTAACCATTCTCATAGCCCATCTGCAAGTCTCGCCAGTTTATCAGCTAGGGGTACGAGCACCGCACTGAGCATCCAGAAGCTATCACCCCTATACTAGACACCACGATGTTATGTTATCACTTGGCTTACATTCAGCATTCCTGTTCATATATCTAATTAGACCCTCTGAGCATCACAACCCAGCTCCTGTTCATGTAATTGTTCACTATAAATCTCCCTTCAGAAGTTGCTTTATCTGACAAAAAATTTTCCCCTGTCCTATTTATATGACTGGAGGTCTGATGGCTTATTTTCCACAGCCAAAGATCAGTCAAACGCCAGAGGAAGGTCCATACCTGAGGATGCGGCTTAAAAGAACAACTCAAAGCAACTGTGTTGGGTTTTTTTCCTGACCAGCACTGACTGCAATGGTCAGAGGCTTAGCACTCTGTACTCACTCCTGCTCTTGAAGACCAGCAACAAGTAACTTCCTGCTAAGGCAGGACCAAGAGGTCAAAAGAGCACACATTGCTTGCAGCAAGTGGGTCTGATAATTCGATCACCTGTACTTTTAAATGTACAATATTTGGGGCATTTCTTCAAGTGACATTATGTTTCAATGACTGAGAAGACACTCAGACATCTACGAATTGTGGTTATTGTTGGAGTCTTTGCCTGCAAAGAGAGCAAATGGAGCATTGATCTTCCAATTCCTGTAATCCTATTTGATTTTGAGGTGGGTGGGAATCTTGCCATAGAGAAATTAGCCCAATGTTGTTATTTTAATTTGAACATGGCTTGATTTCTTTTCATTGACATCCATCATGTTCTAAAATAGAGGACATTTCCGTCTGCTGTTGCAAATGCTATTTAACTACACCTGTTTGCTTCAGGTTTTTTTTTAATGCTTTCTCTATTTCTAACTTTATTTAAAAGTGCACAAACAAGAATTCCCTGCAAGTCTGCTGCAACCAGATTTCTTTCTAGTTTTCCTTTACTCCAATTTGCAAAGCTGTTATGATCTCCCCCTGTTTTGGGGCTGTCATTTTGGGTAAACCACCTGCAAAGACCAGTATTGTCTTTGGGGGTGAGTCAGTCCACAGAGAGCAGTACCAGGCTGGACAACTTCACTCTCACCCAAAATTCTAGTTAACTGCAGTTTCCTTGCTGCTTGCCCCCTGAAAGACATAAGGAAAAAGCTGTGAACTTTTTTCTTTAGCTCAATATGTGGTATTACCAAACCTTCATTTATCATCATTGACCAGTGAGATTTGTAATGTTCAACAACTCAGACAATTTTTCTGTGAAGCTCCTTCTGTTGGCTAGGATTTGTTGGGTGCTCATTTAGAAACAGTAATCATTTTTTCTCTGAGAGCAGCAAGTATAACCTGCTTTCCCTAGAACAATTATTTACAACTCAGAAGATCTAGAAAATATTTTCCATGATTTTTCTGTATAACACTGTGCCAGCATCAAATCCTCCACTTCAACAAGTTCACGTGAAACTGGGATAAATTTTACAGAAAATTCATTATGCCAATAATATTTTTTAAATTTATTTTTTAAGAAGTCATTATGCCAGTAATCATTTATTTTTTAAAAAAAGACAATATATACTGAGGTACATGAATTCTAGTAATCATTTCTTTACTAAATCAGGATCTCAGAGCAGAGCAAAACTGTGTGAAACTCCAGTAAAAGGAAACCTTGGACACTTCAGAGATCTGTTCTTATTCCTACTTTAATCTTTGGGATGTGTTCCCCCAAACCAGGTGGTAGCAGAATGGTGCGTGGTGTAACTACCGTGTGTTGGCGTGGTAAATTCACATCTTCCCAAATGATGCTATATGACCTCTTCCTCCCACAGGAACACTGTTATTGAACTGGCTGAGGAGAGAGAAAGTAGAAAAAGCCTCTCGTACTTCCCTTTGTCACAGGGAGATAAATCTGGGAAGCAGGACCACTCATAGAAGTGATTGCTGCCCCGCAGCTTCCGTGTGTATGTGTTGGGCAGGGGAAGGACTGCACTAGATTCTTACCAAGCATAGCCCCCAAAAGTACTTCAGAAAGGTTTGTGAAACCTTTACTCGCTCAGAGATTTAGGCTGGTTTCTTAAAGAAATGTGATTCACTTGTGCTCTGAAGTCCTCCCTCATATTCTCCTGTCCCAACAAAACAGAGGTAGCGGAGTACAAAACCCCGTTAGTGCCTCACTGAGGGAAGCGCGGTAGAGTGAATTCAGACCTCAAACCCCACTGATCTCACGGGGAAGAGATACTTTGCTTCTTTCTGCATCGCTGGTAAAGATTGTATCAGTTCAGATAAAAATACGGTGAATGTGTCTTATGTATTGCAGATGCTTTCAGTGGCATGTTTAATAAAATTATATTTTTATTTCCTTGACTATAATTAAACCGAGCCATCCATAAAGATACCAGTAGATAATTTAGTTGCAAAGAACTATGTTTTGAAGCAAGTAGGGATTTATTTTCAGTAGGGAAAGCAACATATTGATTTAGACCTGTTCTACTAAAAATAAGAGTTTTACTGCCGTTTGTGAATAGCGTTGTTTGAGTACCTTTTATGTTTTATTCAAGCCTCCAATAATTATCAAAGGATTTCATTTTAAAATGTTTAGCAATTCAGTGAAGTACAGAACTCACACAGTTACTTACCTTCTTTCAAAAATATATTCTCTGTGAAAACTACCTTGCCTTCCTGTGGCTCAGGGTATTACAAGTCTCATTTTGTGAGGGGAAAACTGAGTCTATGTGCAAGCTTCAAATAATTGGTTTTCTTTGGGTGACAATATAGGCTTTCGTTATAAAGCCCAGATTTTTCAGACTACTGAAGCACAGCTGGTGTTCTTTGAATAGGGGAAGTTGATGTTTCAAGTTCTTGGAACCTTCAGAACATTTTGAGATTGATCATATGTTTTTTCATGGTAAACTGGATTATTCAGAGCAATGCTACTAATGAGAAAGCAAGCCTGTCGTCTCTTCAAGTGCGATGTGACCTACAGAGCAATGATCAGACACAACCCAATTACAATGTACTGGTTTTTGTGCGTACATATACCCACAAACATCGTATTATACGATGTCTTCCCTCCCATATCTAATGAAATATGTATAATTTTTGCTGAGAATTGACAGAAGAAAATCGTATCCCCACACTTCCTCAGAGACTGACCAGTGCAGAAGAATTCAGAGATCAGTACTCTTTTCTGATCAACAAGGAAATTCCAAAGCTGCTCTTTATGCATGGATAATAAATTGCACAACAGCAGCCCAACAGCTTAATTTAAGACCTGTTCTTCCACAAGGCTCAGTTTTGACACAAGTTAAGATGTAAGCCTTCTAATAGGTAAACACAATCAAATTTCTCCTTTAGGAAAAAAAGAATAATGCTTTGAGTTCTGATTAACACTGAATGGCAAAAGAACTCCTCAATAATAGATAAATGTCTGCCCAAACAGATGGACAACGGTGCTGCATCACAGGATGAACTTCTGAGTGGTCCTCAGGGTCAGAGCCAGAAAATCCATTTCAAGAACTAGTCAGAAAACTCCGTGTAGATCAATAATCAGTCATAAAATACAGCAATATAAATCAACTGTAGTAGGTTCATCTATGATGGAAATGATCTCTAGGGCTGAGCTAAGCGTAAAGTTAAGTATTAAGACCTTAAAGATTTAAATCAGGACTAGTATCAGTTAAGATTTGAGCACTTAGGTGTTGAGAGTTAAGGCTGTTGGCAACAAACTTTCTACAATGGTTGCCTCTCTGTAGTATACTCTGGCCTCCCACAAGCTTCCATTTTCTTTCGTTGACACAGACTCAGTTTGTAGAATCATTCTTTGTCTCTTTAATGATCTTTACCTATTTTTGAACTACTTCTGACATCTGCCACTCAAAGTAATTATTCTTGGACTTATATTTGCCTGAGTTTACCTTGAGGTGCTGATGGAAAATTGCATAAGAAAGCAAATTTCATTATCAGTGATAGAACAGTTTAAGTAATATAGATAATACATAAGTCATCATAAGGCATAATGAAAAGAGTGATGCTGATTTTGTAATGATGGGTGTTAGAAAAATTAACTAATTAAGTATCTGTCTAAAATTAACTCATGAAGCATCATGCTATATTCTGAGATAGACATTTGGAAAACAACTTTGTCTCCATAAATGTTAACTTCTGCAACAAAGTTCCTAGTAGCATTTGAACTTCTCTCTCCAAGGCTTTTCCCTGCCTATTATTTTCACCATGGGACAGGCAGGTATTGGCAAGACATCTTGAAAAGGTGCTCAACAGTCTTGGACTTGAAAGAAAGAGCCCACTGAAGTTCATGAGCTTGCAATCGCTAGTGTAATACTTCTCACCCTGGGGTTCATTCTGCATCCTAAAACATATTACACTGAAGATACAGAATGATTGAAAATAGTGACTTTTATACAGGGGGGCATGCACTGAATGACAGCCATCTGATGTGACCACTATTTGCTTGCTCCTGTAACTTGAGGTTGCAGTATTCCCATTTTCTGTGGTAATATGCCTGGCCTCAATTCAAGAAATAAGAAAAGATCCAGAGCAACAGTAATAAATTTTCCAATTTTTTCCCAAAGAAAGCCTCAGTAAGTGATGATCTGAATGAATGAAGCTTGACAAATACGATAAGAAAAAACACAAACCCACTGCCAGGCATGTCACCTGGCCATAAAAAGAACCTGTCAGACAGAGCTGAGAAAAAGACTTGGGACGATCAGTATGAGAATTGAAGCAAAAGACAGAATTAATGAAAAAATTTTAAAATGGTAACAAATTAATTATTTGCTATTTTAAAGGAGCTTTGCTTTCCTGATTTTATTAATTTATCACTGGGCCTGTAAACTTTCTGCTACTATGAGAGCAAGGAAAGCTTTCTTTTCAATATAATAGGGGACTTTCAAAAATACTTTACTTTTTCCTAAGAATTTTGCTCAACTGCTTGAAGAAATCGTATACACATACATGTCTCAAAAAATGGCTTCAGACAGTTCAGAAGTTGCTGAAAATTTTTTACTTGCAAATTAAATAGTTAATTATGCTAATCTCTGAAAACAGGTGACAATAAAGTAATCACATTTCTGGTCTCTACGCTGTCATTTTTTTCAACCATCCAATGGTTTTACTTTGTGTTTTCAAATTTCATTCTCTGAGAGCAAGTCAATTTGACTGTAGCTTCTGTTCCTGCCAAGCTATTAAAAACAGTCAAAATGGTTTACAAAATTAGTTTAGTTTTCAGTCAAAATTAAAATGATTCATACCTAAAGCAATGGACAGCACACAGAAAAACAGAAAGGTTCCTATCAAGCAGGCTTGGAGTGAGAAGTCATATTGCATGTTGATGTTCAGCCAAGTAGTAAGCAGTGTCTGATTGCAAACCTTTTCATTTTTTTAAAATAGTTTGATGCAGACAGAGATGAAGAAGAAGTGTTCTTTGACATAAGTTCAGCAGTTGACAATAAACTATTCGCAAACAAAGAGGCTGCAGCAGGTGAGTTAATGTAAGATTTAAAGAACCACATTTTTTGTATTGCATTTGACATTGTTGGGATGCCTTTTTCATATTCCTCAACTATGGGTGTATGTACTGTAGCAAAGTCTTGACCGACCTCAAACATATGCACAACCAAGGGCAAAAAAACCCTCTTTACACTGGGAAACTTCATACAACCCACCTAACACCTTGCTTAAGCTCACCTTAAAATACTATGGATAGTCCACTAAGCAACTATATAATTAATACAAAAAGTGTGTAAGCTGATCGATTCCACTTGTCCGCTGTTTCAATTCCAGATGATCCCTCAGCGTTCACCAGAAAACCAGTCCTGTGAGATTAATGATCGTACTTCCTCCCTAATAATTGGTACTAATTCTGAAACTGTGTGTGAATATCAGTCAGGCGTTTGGGGGGTTTATTTATTTATATATTTATTATTTGTGCTTACTGAGGCTTGAATGTCTTCAAAGAAAAAGCCTTTGAGGGACAAAGGACTGCAAAAGAATTGAAGCTAAAAATCAAAGCACTGAAAATCCATAACATCTGTCAGAAATATTTTCCTTGAGGGGAACAGGAAAATGTTCCTTGGTAAATTCACAGCTTCTTTTTACAGATGACATCCCTGGCTGCATTCCAAGTAGACCATGAGGATTACATAGGTAGATGAGGTCATAAATATCTTGTGAAACAGCACGCAAAAAGAAAAAGGAAATTCTAGGTAAAATATTTTCCTGTAAAATTCACTAGCTTTATTAAAACAAAGATTAGATACGTATAGTAGAGAAAATCGTGTATCTGACCTCTCCTCTGTTTAAGGGAAAATTCATCTGCTATAAATTGGCAGACGGGGTAGCTTCAGTTATTTGCAGTCGTGAACAATCATCTGGGAGCTGCCAAGAAATGAGGAATTCATGAAGCACAATGAAGTCTAGTAGTAGCAATACATCTATTATCTCTTTTTCAAAAAGGGGGGATTGCTTTTTTTCTACCAGCAACACATTTGCAAAGAGCAGTGCTTCAGACAGAAAGATTAGGTCATATTTTTGAAGATTTGAAAGGGGGTTCCAAGCTAGCTAGCCTACAAAACCCACCCATAAAGCTATTTTTGATAATGTTCAAAATAGGTGAATTATCAAGATGGGGGGGTGGGAGTGAGTGTGCTGAGAATGATCAAAAGTGCATTAGCTAAAAAAACAGGTTTCGAGTGGTCAGCTTTGAGATAAGAGGCACACAAGAATAAAGACTACTAGCTTTCTCTGTTAAGTTGCACGCTTACCTCTTCTGTGCTTAGCCTTGTTCCTAGAGGGAAGAGATTGATTCCAAACCTAAAATGGCATTCCCACTAGATAGCACTGTATTGATAATTACCTGTGGATTCCCTAATTAAATGAGCCAAGTACTGGATAGCAGGAAGAGAAAAGAAGCGGCATAAAGGTGCTAGCTCTGACAAACAGATTGGCAAAAGATGAACAATTTGCACAAACTGGTTGTGATTCTGGGTGAGTTCCAGTCAGTTCCTTGAAAGTTCTGAGCTACTTAATAAATTCCTCCCCAAAATAATTGGAGAGCTATGAGCTTTATCAGAAGCCATGCCACAACCATCTAACTGGTGCCTAACCTGAGCACCATTGATAGTAAGGAGATTCAAAGTAGGATTTCTAGAGTTCCTGAGAATAGATATTTAATTTCTGGAGACTGTAATCCCAGCATTACCTTGATCTTCACTTTTTGTCTTTTAATCTTATTAGTAATATTGCAATATATTTTGGTTCCTTGCAGCTAACATAAACATAGTATTTCTAATATTTTTGTCTTCATATCAATCTAATTCATATATTATACCTGTAAAATCCAGTTGAATTCAACTGTGTAACAATATATGCTGAAAGAAAACAACTGAATATTTTAATAGATTAAAATACCATTCTCTCATTGTTGCCTTGTACGACACATTAAGACTGTTGCTAAGAGCAACAACCTGTCATGAAACTCAACAGTGTAAGGTTGCAATAAAATTTCTATTAGAAGCGTCTTGCTGAGAGCAAAATTAAAATGTAATCATTCTAATGCTAATCAGTTCTTCGGTAAATGATTTCTGTTATATTCCGCTTGAAATTTATCTTGTAAGCATTTTTCTTGCCCAAGTGCTTGTATGCAATGCGTATTAATTGAGTTATTAGATGGTGCTTCAGAGCATGTTCAATAACATAAAAAGACATTTTTAATTTACTGATCTTAACATGCTATTAAGAGAAGCAACATGTTTCACAGGATAGTCTTAGATTACTTTTATGACAGTCAGTGTTGAACAGTGCAAATACTATACTTGTTAAAATACGAGTATGGATATATTTGAGCCAATGAACCATATTGAACAGAACTGCTACCAGGATTTGAAATAAGTAAGGGATTTAAGCAAGGATTGGAAATACATTAGCTGATTTGCCAAAACACAAATTGTCCAAGGAGCAGGCTTAATTAACTGACATGATGGGGTACAACTACCTTGTAATGGGAAGTTAAATCAACTGCAGATAAATTTAGACAAATCAGTACAATTTAGCTTCATTGTATAAACAAATTTAGTGAACTGTGGAAAAGCAGTGCTTGACATTTGCATTCATGAAAACTTAAGGATAAACACACTTTCAAAGAAAGTGACATACACCCAGGCTCAGAACATTGAAATGTTTTAGAAGACCAGAGACATTTACAGCCACGATGCCCCTGGGCTCCGGGGTACATTTTGGTGGTAGGAGTCACACACCTGCCCGTAACAGCCATACCCTCTCAGCTTTCCATGACCAATCCTGTGCCATTCAGCTTAGGAGCAACAAACAAAATGTAAGATACAGCATAAAATTTAGAAGTACAGCCTTATGGTGAAGGAAGTGACCGAGCACAGCCCCACAGCCCTCCGGGGACAGGGGAGTTATTCCCCCCGACCATCAGACCTGACAGGGGCAGCTCCTGTCAGCACACCCCTGTACAACTGCACCCAGCCATTAATTCAACTCGTCCCTCAGTGCTGTGTCACTGGATCCTCCTGGGTTCCTAGCAAGACAAATCTTTATGAATGATGCCTTCAGTGTCAAGATACAAAGCCTAGCAAAAAAAGGGAATGCATTCTAGCTGATCTGCTGTTTCTTTTTTCAGCAGCCTGCTCCTCCCTGGAGAGCTGATTATTCAGTTAATGGGGATTTAATAAAAACTTCCAGCTGATTTATTTTTTAATTGTGCAGTACTGTACCTAATAAAATCCCCTCTGTTTGTTCCCTAAGGAAAACGCAAGGCACATGAAAATGACCAGGTTTCCCTTGCCTCAACTTTATGCATGCACTGAAATTGTGGAAACGTACTTGAAGTCATAAGAGTACTTTTTCAGATCAGGTGCTTGCAAGCTATTTCTCCATAGTAGTAGAGCTTTCATGCATTTTCTTAATTATTTAACTGTTGAGTTCCCCCTTTTGGAATTGATGCAGTTGCTCAGATCAATTGCAATAGGTTCATACAAGCACATGAAGGCTCTAAGTTAACCAAGAGCTGAGATTATCTGGTGGAATGGGGCATCCCTTTGAAAAGAATTAGGACAATTCAGACTGTAAGACTTTCCTCCTAATGCTAAACAAGTATTATTTTTTTTATAGCCTAGTTCTCAGTGTAACAACTTATCAAAGGAAAAACAGGACAACTCTGAAAAGGCAACGAAACTTACTTAGGATGAGCTGTTTTGTTGGTAAAGCATGAGATGTGCAGCCTGCAGACTCACTGAAAGCAGCAGCACATGTTTGCTTCCAAATGCTTTAACCAATCCTCTTTTCCTTAAGCCAACATTTTGTGTTTCTCCTTTGGTAGCTGAACATTGCCACAAATTCTATGTAAAACGTTGCTGATTGAAACCTGGGTTTAGAAAACTTGAGCTGAGTTTTGAATTACCCAGGCTTTCTAACACTCTCCCCTTGGCTGTAGCCTTCTCAGTAGCTTTGCCTGCCACCAGGATTATTGACTCCCAGTACCTTACAAAGTGGCTGCCTGGTACGCTTCTGCTGCCACGCATATTAGCGATTAGTTAGCGAGCCTGTTGTCCTTCCCCAGAAGACCTGTTTTAGTAAGATTTAGTCCAAGCTCAGCAGAGTACACTCCCTGCAACAACAAACTGAGCTGGAGGATAGCAAGCTACTCATGCTTATTCATACTGCACCGGGGATATCACAAGTACTCTTATATGTCCCCTTACTACTTTATTTTGTCCTGGGAGTAGCCATTAGCTTTACTTCATTCCTGGTAGGTTTGTCTTTAAGCAATTTGAGAAGGGTAGAGAAGTCTGTATACTGTTCAGTGATATATGATTATGGGTTTTGTTAGTTTGCATTGAACCAAGAAAGAAAAGACATACATTTTCAATTTTCCTAACCTTCCTTGAATACATCCTAGAAAGGAGCTATGCTTCCCCAGGGAAACTGGTGTCCTAGTTAAAGAAAAAAGGCTTTAAGATGCTTGACCATATTAAAATTGTATAACCATTATGGCTTTTATCACTTAAGATACGTTATGCATGAGTATTCATTTTCAGCCTGACCTTTACATTTAAGTTTGCGGCACCATATTTCATATTAATGTTTCTAGCTAAGGGTACATACTGCCCTTGGTAGTTAAGTGACAGTTAATCAAATACTTGCACACAAGTGCCTTTAAAAGTGACTTTAGATTATCAACGATGACACAATGTTAAGAGCAAGGTGTCAGCTGTGTAAAATAAGTCAAAAAATTAAGATTCTCTCAGCAGTTGTAAATCTATTTGGTTGCAGATATCTTTTATAGACAGGTATTTTCAAAAGACTAAGTGTATATGCCAGAGAACATGCTGCATATATACATGTGACATTCTACAGTAGCAAGAGTATAATCCCTGTTATTTTTTTCATAGCAATCTGATAAAGTATACATGAGATTGGGGGGGGGAAGAAAACCTCTGAAAACACCGGCAGATGGTAGACCCAAGTCTTCCTGGTATCTTTTATGTAGTCCAAAGAGTTGCATCAAAGGTGAATTTGGCAGCAATTGTAATACGGACTGCAGATTAAGACACCCTGGAATCATCATCTCTACCAAGCAGTTACGTTTTAGTCATCATGGGATCCAGTTTCTCTCCTCTGTTCTCTCTTATTGATGTTTAGTTCACCACCTACATAGTTTATTACTATGTAAACTTTAAAAGCAAACAAAAGCAGATAATATGTAAATGCGTCTGGCACAAATTGAACTGCAAAATCTGTTCTTGATAGTGTTTGTTACAGAGAGCCACCCATACAAACATCTCTAATGGTGAGAAAACAACTCCAGGTCAGCAATAGTCTTAAAACTGTGTATCCTCAATGCCAGTGCTTGCAGGAACATCATAGCAGGTAAAGACACCTGTAACCCAGGAGGGAGGAAGTTGTTTTCTCTTCCTCATCAATGATCTTGTGTGACTGGGGACATGAGGGCACAAAACAAAGCATGCCTTATACTTCCCCTGGTGCTACCTGTTGCTCCCCATATGCGGATGGTGGTCGGACTCACCTGTGGCTACTGGCTGGTTACAATTTTTATATCTCTGTTTGTCACTACAGTATTTTTGTTATTCTCATTTTAATAATGCTGTGAAAAATACTCGTGTAGTCACATGCCTATTGACATTTTAATGTGTGTTGAGTACATGCAGGATTTGGTTTAGGGCTGCACCATCTGGAGGGCACAGGAGACTCTTTCCTTCCTCATTGCCCAAGAGAGAGATAATCTGAATGGGGTGATAATACCAGAATATGAATATGATGTCCATGCTACACCCTTCCTATGTTAATAGAGAAAAATTATTAGTTGTTTATCCTCCCATTCTGGTGTAGCAATGACTATCCCCCTACAAGACTTCTTGAAAAAGAAAGCAAATTTCTGTTATCCTGCACCTTCAGCAGTTCAGCTGAAGCTAAACTGTAAAGCTCAGCCAGGTCAAGGCTTCTCAAGCAGCTGAATTTTGTTATCCCAAGTGCAAGAGGCTCAATGACTTGCTGATCCTGCCACAGGAAGATGACGGGGAGAAGGGGCAGACTCACACTGTTGCCTTGGAAAGGGGTGGGATCGGATAGGAATGGAGGCTGTTGCTGCTGGAAGCATGCTGCTTTGGTCCCCCATCAACATCACTCCAGGATTCTTATCTGCTAATCACCAATTAGTCAGGATTTCTTTTCTCTTTCCTAAACATGGTTTGTATTGTCCTCTCAGTGAAGATCTCTGTGGCAATTTTACAATTGCAAGTCAGGGCACGCAGAACACACTGCCCAATAACATTGCAATCTAGCTGAAACAATTCACCATTTAGTATAACCATACCTTATTAAGATTTGTGGTAGCTTTTATGGATGCTTTGTTAATGGAATACCATTCACTTGGGTACTCTAGCACATCTGAATGATTCCTTGGATCAGATTTGCATACGTACAGACAATTGGAAATACCATAGCGTTCCATCACATAAAGTGAAAATTTCCAATCCATTTCTGAAGTCTAATATTTTTTCCTATTTTAGGGCCAAATGAACTTGATTGCAGTATGATTATGGATTCTGGAGATACTGTTTATACAGAATTTGACTTTGAAGACCAGGTAATTTTATGTATATATGGCCTCTCTCTAGGCAATTTTCTAGTTTATGTACATACTGTGCTATGCAGTTTGTCTGAACAAGGTGGTGGAACTCTAAGGGTACCTAAGCCAAAAGGCTTTTTAAGTGCAGTGCAAGTAAATTCATGATACACACAGGTTGGTTTCTGATTATCAGAAAAGAGTGGATATTATTGTGGCATTAAGAGCCCATATCTTCCATTAGTGTACATTGCTGAGTTTCCTCCACAGATTTTAAAATGATGGCAAATGGAATTGTTGGAATGTGCTGTAAGTCTACTGTATATTTAAGAAGTGGGAGTAAAACATTTTTCAAAAGAGGTAGGAAAGTACAAAACAAAAAGAGTGAAACTCAGCTAAAACAAAATCCAACATCCTCCCCTTGAAAAAGTGTTTTTGAGAATAAAACAACAAATGCTTACAGTGTGTTCAAACTAGCCTTTCTACTGATCCTATCCTATTCACATCTAAAACTGAAATTTTCATAGCATTTTCTTTGTGCATAAGAAGAAAGAAGGCTAGAGAGGGGGGGGAAAAATGTTGTATACATCTTTCCTCTGTAATCTTCACCTCAGCACTGGTAAGGCCACATCTGGAGTACTACATCCAGTTCTGGGCTCACCGGTATAACCTACAGAGCTATTTTAGAGACTCCGACGAAGGAACACTAGGATGTTAAAGGGTCTGGGCCATCTCTCCTGCAAGGAAAGGCTGAGAGAGCTGGGAGCATTCAGCCCGGAGCAGAGAAGGCTCAGGGGGGATCTCATCAATGCATGCAGAAATCTGAAGAGCAGGTGCACAGAAGATGGAGACAGGCCCTTTTCAGTGGTGCCCAGTGACAGGACAGAGGAATGGGCACAGGCTGAAACATGGGAGGTTCCTGTGTCTTGGATACTGTCCTAAGGATAAGCATTATTATTCTTGTTACTGTGCTGTGGATAAGCATTAAAAGAATAACTTAGAATTTAAAAAAAAATGTAAAATTCATCTGCCTATCACACTGCCATACTTAAGGGTGGTGGTTTTGTGTGTCTGGGTTTCTGCCTTTCACTTTTGCAGGACTGCTTGCGTTTTCTTCAAAAACACCACAAACATTTCTCAAGATTTGTGAGCAGCTTGGCAAAGAATGTTACTTTGTGTTTCTGTTATCAGTCACCTGAAGGCAGTTATGAACATTCTCACCTCTTTCCTTATTGTTCGCAAAAGAAATTTTAAAGCTAGTGACAAAATCAAGACCAACAAAACTGAATTTTTGTTCAGTATCATCTGTTCATTCATTGGTTTTCTTTCACAGTATTCAGTGCAACAATTCATCCTCACCTGCAACATACTGTATGTTCTAGCCTTATTAATTTCTGTTAATTTATGATCCTTTTACTGTTCTTTTTGGGTCAGTTATTTCAGTTTGGCTTTTTCTCAAGCAGACAGTTTACCTCTCTCTCCAAATCCCATTTTAAATCCCATTCTTTCATAAATCCTTCTTAAAGCATTCTCTACCCCAGGAAACTCCCTTAAATTTCTCATTGTCTTTGTCTTGACTGTACGACTACTTTATTGCAGGGTTTAAGCCTTTATGCCCTATAAAGCTAACTGTATATTTGGATTATGTTGATGTTAAATTTTGCATTTCAATGACATTCTAAATACATTCTTAATACAACCTTAATGTCTTTGTCAATAGCAAATACTCTTTCTGCCAGATGTGGTAGTTAGCTTTTCTCATTATTTTGCCAGACCAACACATTGCCATTCTGGCAAGAGTGCAATACTGTTATCAAACACAGAAGGAGAAATTAAGTAAAAACAGTGCTAAAACCCCTTCAGTCAAAAAGAGATATAAAAATATGAAGTGGCTGACAAAGACTCTCTTCGACTGCAAGTTGATATCTTTGATACTTCTTAGTGACATTTTAAAAAAATGTGAATATTTCTACTACTAATAAATACTTTTATACCCAGTTCACATGAGATGCCTTGTACAAATATAAAGAAAATATAAAGGAGAAAGCAACTGCAGCCAAAAGCCCTTACCATCTACATTTTGAAATGGTAAAAGCAAGTATATACAGAAGTAAAGAAGGAGTGGAGATTACCATCGAGTCATAATACCATCTAGCCACCCAGTCAGAAAAACAAAATTAGAAATTACTGTCAGGAAGAAAATATCAATAACTAAGTTCAGGAGCGAGGAGCTGCTTGTATTTGAAATTTGAGCTCATTTTGACTGTGGCAGTGATTTAATACTCCACTGATTTACCACATGCTGTTTACGAATTGCATGAAGCACCAACAACCTTTACTCAGAGAATCTCAAGTGGAAAAGCAATGCGTGTCTGGATACAAATGTGTCATGCAGTGATGTTATTGCATAAGAAATCTGTCATGAGAATGTGGGGGATAAGAAGGCTGGTTTCTAAGCAACCTTACACAGCTGAGCTGCTAAAAATGGCTGAATTTTAGCAGAACATCTTGGTAGTCATTGAACAAGACAAGTTAGGGTTTAGAGCAGTACACAGCATGTGCGGAAGGCAAAGTCACAGCTGGGGAGGAGTATCACTTGCAACAGCTGAAATGGATGTACACAGATACCTTTGCATTTTCTCATTCTTGGAATGAGCCAGGAAAATCTCTGGTGTAAATTAAGCCAACAAGGAAGTATCCAAGTTCTTCAGACATACACTACTTCTTCCAGAATAACCCCTCTTACTGGCAGGCAGGAACAAGGAGAATGAGTGGTGTGGTTCCAACTACCAATGTAATCATCAGTTCATCCAGGAGTGTTCCAAAATACAGCAAAGTGCTTTGAGAAACACTCGGTACCTGTTGTTGAAACAGTGCAAAGCAATACTAACTCAGGCTAAGATCTGGCTTTTCTGGAGGAGTACACAGGGGAAATTGAATTAAAAATAACTCTGAAAAAGCTTGAGCTTTGTATTGTACATTTTATAAATGATTGTTCAATTAAATTCATGTAACTAAATTAAAAGCAAGCTAATTGTTTTCCACTGGTTATGCATGAATGCTTCAATAACTGGAACACTTGTAATCACTAAGTCCCTACAGCATTGAAAGGCAGGAGTGAAACACCCAATTTGAGGGGGGGGGG
>Ga0065711_1026859_pt1 | contig 58122 bp, 47 predicted proteins | sample Hoacrofraction12_FD_59098 | JGI IMG/M metagenome (GOLD analysis project Ga0065711, IMG submission 59098) | Hoatzin crop microbial communities from Cojedes, Venezuela - Epithelial fraction 12 v2 (version 2) | ecosystem: Host-associated > Birds > Digestive system > Esophagus > Crop | place... | reverse complement strand
TTTTTTTTTTTTTTTTTTTTTTTTTTTTTTTCTTTTTCCTCCTGTTCAGGAATCCGCCATTTCTAGTAGCCACCAGCTTGGAAAGCAAGTTCAGTCTACAAATTCTCAGTTCTAGATTTTCATCCTCATTTTTCGTCATGAGCGTTCTGATTGTTCACAAGCTCCTGTAATGTTGGTTATACTGTAACATACAATAATTAAGTACCATCTTAGCAAAATTAACTGATGGATGCTCAGATAATGTGAGTGTTATAACATAGTCAGGGAACAGCTTGTGAACAAAACTGTAATTCCCCCGTGTTGTCTCACTGTCCTTGACCTTGAAGATTCGGAATGAAGGGGTATCTGAAATTTGGAAATCGACACAATCCTACTTTGTACACAGTGTCCTGTGTGAACCAGATTTATGTTGGGAGTGACTTATCTGAAACCAATTTTAAATTAATTTAGTGAGGAATAAATAGGAAGCATCCCCAAAACAAGGTTTTGTCTGGTACTTCTGGATTTCGGGGATTCCGTTAGAGAGCGCAATAGCCTGGGAACAGCTTTTCTTAGCACATCATCTTGTCCTTTTCACTTCAAGGCAGTATTAGAAAGTGCAGTGGTGCATAAGACTTAGTAATAACTATTATTATTTGTTAAGCATTGTCTTATACAGCACTGAGAACATTGGGTTTCTGTCCTACATGCATCATTAATTTGGGTATGCAAGATTTTTCAAATAGTAAGTGTCCTTGATGATTAGACAGAGATTATCACAAAGTGCATTTTTATTTTATTGGTTTTTTTACTAAATGAAGGAACTGATCTTCAAATTGAATCTAGTTAACTGTAGTAGACCTCTGGTTTGAGGATGAGATAAAATGTGTCAAACCACTTAACTAGGTCCTTTCTCAACATAAATTGATTGTTTGCAAGGAGAGGTAGAAGAATCTTCTGCCTGGGCTATCACGATTTTATGTCCACAAGGACTGCATACAACCTTCCAGTTTCAGATGGCAGTATTACCAACTCAGGTGCTGGGGTTCTCAGATGCTGTGATAGATCCTCTTCCTTTAGGATGATTCCTATCTGCCTTTGAAAGCCAAGGTAATGGACTGCTGGACTTAGCTTCATTAATTGAGATGTACCATTTAAAACCAACAGATAAGGTTTTGGGTCGGCAGGAGGTGAGGCTTTCATGTATTTTTTTCTCCTTTGTGAGAAGGATTCTGTGGAAGCAAATCTCCATTCAAGTTAAATCATGGCAGATTTGTGTATCTCTTACTGGTGCATAAAATAATAAAGGGAACAAAGTCTGTAGATGTATCCAATAGATTCATAGTAAGAAATATCCTGAAGATACCTTATAGTATTATCTGACCTTTAAAGTAACCCAGAATTAACTCAAATGCCATAGGAACAGATTATATGCTTTTTGCCTTAGAATTCATAGGGTAACTATTGATAGAATTAATAACGAATAATTTTTCAGAAAAAGTGAACATATGGCTTGTTATTACTGACTTAAGCCACAATCGGAACATTATCTAAATAACTCCAGAATACCAGCAGTATGTTCTCAAGCATCTAGTACATTAGAGCAAGACTCCTCAAATACTTTGAGACTTATGTTCCATTATTGATCTCTGAACAGTGTTTTCTATGTTCTGACTTCTAATCCCATTAAAATCTTTTATGTTGAGGATTTTATAAAGGTGCTGTAAAAAATTTAAGTAGGCTTGAGGTGACATTACAAATTTTTAGCTTGGGAACACTTTTCAGAAAGTGAAAAATTAATTGGTATCAGTCCAAATACCCGTAACTATTTTTTTCTTTTTTTTTTTGCTTCTTGTGGTGTTGGCTGTCCTGTCACTTAATTGGTCTGATTCTTTTTCAGTGTAGGTTTCCAGTCCTTTACTCGTGTTCCTTCAAATCTTCATGAGTTGAGTAAATGGATGCAGTGGGATGAGCTGAGAAAACATAAGACTTGCAAAATTTTTCCCAGTCACAGGGACAAATATTGCAGCTTTTCTCCTGAAGTTTTCTGCTGCTTCTAGTGACTAGATGGCTCCCAGCCAGCTCTGGCTAAAGACTTTTAAAATAAATGTTTTCAGAGATAGGCAGAGTAGTGTATGTTGGGCTGCTTGTCCCACTAGGTTGCCATGTACCTCTGCAGAAGGAGAGGAGCTGGAACCAAGTGCACTGGGCAGGAGACTTGGAGCACTGGGAATTTAAATGTCTTGCTCATCTAATTTGGCTGTCAGCCATTTTATTCCTCTCCCTTTGATTAATGTATGTATTTAAATGCTTTAAGAACTGGGACTCTTTCTCAGCTGGGGTTTGTACAGTGCATTGCGTGAGAGATCCTGACCTTGTTTGGGGCCTTCTGTGTTTCTGAGAATGAAGTAATAATATAATAGACTCATATATTGAAGCAACTTTTAAAAAGTTTATATCTAACAAATGCAGTGATTATGAAGAGCTGCTATTGCTCCAAGTTAGCAGACATAAAAAGGGAGCTAACTTCAGCTCCCCTTTCTTGGCCTGTGTGCTCGGAGGAAAGAGGAGAAATTGGCTATTTGGGAGCAAGAAAGAAGAGACTGCCTTTAGTAAAAGAAAAGCCAAAAAAAAAGGTACACATGCACACGCCTCCCCCCAAGTGAAAACCAGCTCCTCCTCCCCAGACTGCACACTGTGGATCATAGCATCGTAGCTCTCTGCTGAACCCCACTCTGCAGAGATTTCTGGCTCCTTGCTGCGTTTTGAAGCTGTCTTGCTCTCTTGCTATTAAAATTATCCTTAGGAGACAGCCTTGTGTCTTCACTTGACTGCCTTTTTGCTTTTTTTCCTATTTCTTTTTTTTCTTGATGAGTCATTCTACCAGCTTATACCCTATCATCAGATAGACCAGACAATGAAGTCACTGGTGTTGTCTGAGAGCAAAATTGGCCCCATTATCCACAACCACTGTATCTGCCTTGTCACTGATAATACACCGCTCAGGGGCTGGCCTTCTAAGGATGATGGAAAATCACCAGGGACAAGAAACCTCCTACCCAAAGAAAAATATTTGTTGAAGTTTTCTGGGATGTGTGTTTTAAGTTTGGTGAAATGCTTCCAGCTGAAAACAGGAAATCACAGAAATAAAACTGGTGTTATATTTTGTCGATGTAGGAGGTAGAGTAAATTATCTGAGAGTGTCCCTTTACTTGTGTGCACCAGCTTCAGCTTTCTGAAATTAGCAATGTCAGGAAACTTTTATTGGTCTTCCAATATAAACTAGAAGACTTTATATCAGAATTTGTGACAGAAAAGTAGGATCCTTGACAAAAGTCATTGTTCATTAACTCAGTACAGAAGCAAAGTTCAACCGTCATTTCTAGAGGAACATGGGTTGTGGAATACTTGCCCCAGAGAACTTAATTCTAGAAACAAGACACACCAAATATGAGAAGGAAAACAAAGCAAGGATGAGGGAAGTGCCTTTTTCAGAATTGTATGGTAGGTCAATAGCTGCCTAGAAACAGTAACAAGATTTTCTGATTCCCAGAGAAATGTTCTTTCTGCTGAACCACAGTACCCTTCAAAGCAAGCATAGACTCATGGCTCTGATAGTGCTGATGGCTTGTTGTCTGCTCAGTTGAAAATACAAATTGAAATAACAAAGTGCAGCTGGTCTTTTGGGATCTATTGTAATCTGATGAGGAATTCCATAATAACTGCTAATATTAAACCGTTTACAAGTCTACTTGCATCAATAAAGGACAGAAGAAAAGCAGAACAGGAAATAGACTAAGTCTTGCAAAACCTTAGTCTCCACAGAGACCTCCCTTCCTCGCTTTCAGTATTTTTACCAAGAGGAAAGCCTTTTTATTGTTTAGCTAGCCCGTTCTGAGAGATGTGCCTATCAGTGTGCTTTGGAGAGACAAAAGTGGCTGAGTTTCATCATCTGCCAAGACCGATCATTCTTTTGATTCAAAACCAGTGCACTGTCATTAATTATTTTTTTGTATCACCCAGCGCAGCAAACACAGCTGAGCCCCATGCTTCTCTGCGCTGTATGTACTTGGTATAAAAGGACACTTTCTGTTCCCGCTGTATCTCCAGTCCAGGAAACCTTAGTGCATCTCTGAAGGTGACTAAAATCTGCCATGAGAAAGGAGAAGCAGAGCTCCAATGTGCTGCTTGCTAAGGCTGCTTCTTACATCATGTCTGCAGAGACCACAGAGACAGCCTCCCTAATGCTGAGCCAGTGTCACTTCAATTCTCCCTCAGAAGGGAGAACCTTATGTTTGCAAACTCGCCCCAGGATTACAGTCCAGAAGGTGACTAGTTTCAGCTGTGTGTTAAAATCGTCTTGCACTATTTTTCCAGCCTGATTCTGTCTTACCAACTGTCTGGCTGTGCCTTCATTGCCTTGACTGTTTTGCCGTGATTCTTGCTTACACTGTCACACTGATGGAAGATTAGCTCTGTGTGTGTCTTTTTGCCATTTTTTTTTTCTTTTTCTCTCTTTCCGTTTTTTTCCTCCTCTGATTTTCCCAGTGTGGCATTTAGGATGGAGGCTGAAAATATTGAACAAACTGCTGATGTCCCCAAGATTCAAATGTGTGAAAAAGACTCGTAAATGAGTCTAGCACACTCAGAAACATTCTTAACATCTGTTCAAGCAGGAGTACCAATTCCCTTTCTCAGAAAGCACAGTTTGTCCTCCCTGTTATTTAAAACTTCAGATTTCTTTGGATTTGAATAATATCAAAGTAGAGCTAAGGAAAATAAACTCTCTGATTATGGATACAGCATTCACAATGGGAGGTGTGGTGTGGATAATACAGAATTATAGAGCTTTAATTGCTGAGTGCCCTTGGTTTCTCCTGTATTGTAAACCTTCTCCTTGTTTAGCAGCATGGAAAAGGCTATGTAGTTGCCATCCATGTTTGCAAATCCTGTGGATTATGTCCCCTGGACTGGTAGACATGGGTTTGGTGACTGTTCTTACAGAGCAGGAAAACGGCAGGTGTTTTCCTCTGAAAATTTACTTACTAGAATGAAGCAAAGGTGTCTTAGAACTTGATAAAAATAATGTTAGGCTTTGTTTATTTTCATATATACTCCTGATGAGGCAAAAATCTCTCTAACTCACTTTAGTTTTGTCTGGCAGTAACCACTTCAGGATTCTGTCCCCCAAATGTAGTTGCAAAACTCTCAACACTTCTGCAATTTGGTGAGAGAAAGGCTATAAATAGCCAGACAGACAGACAGAGGCACAGCAGGGAGAACCCAGGGGTCTGAGCTTCCAGTCTCTGTCTTTAACCACAGTAAAGAATTGCAGACATAAAAATGACAACTGAAAAGAAAAAAAGAAAAAAAAAGTAAAATAAATGCTACATTTAATAAAAATGTTGAATAGCCTCAGCAGTTTAATGGGCTTTAAAAACTGCTGCAGTAACCTTGACTTGCTCCGGCGGGGCTCTGGGATGAAGTCATTGCTCAGGGCAGCTGCACTAAGCCTGCATCCATCTCCCACAGGCTCTGCGCTTTGCAAGGGGCTCTGCGCACGCAGCCAGTGGGGAGGAGGATTCTGCCATAGGATCACGGAGTGTCTTGGAGAACAGATCAGAGCTGTTATCCTGATGTCTGTGGCTAAATCTCACTGTTGGTCGGGACCGCAGCATGCTGTGAACTGTGAATAGGTTTTTGAGGACAGTTTTAATGCAGGTGGATGAGAAATCTGTGCAATAGCATGAGCATTCCAGGGAATTGAACAACTTTCTTTAATCACAGTTAATCAATTAGCATTCCCCATTTAAGTGACGTTTATTGCTACAAATGTCTTGTGATGGTAACAGTAGTGGCTCTGTTGCAATTATTCCACCTTTTAAAATCCATACCACTGCTTTTAGTTCTATTTGATAGAGAAATTATGTAAGTCATAAGTCTTATTGCTGATGCGGTACTGAAAGATGAAATACTTTTCCTCTAGAAGGTTAATGTGCTGCAAGTCTCTCCATGATTAGGAACAAAAATATACCAGCAGGTGGGATGCAGCGAGAACACAGAAAGTTCTGTGAAATTCAAGCTTAAAACAGGCAATAAAACCAGCAATGGCATTTCAGCTTAGAGGCCTCCTGCAGGAGTGATCTGTATTACTAAGACAAAGTCCCCTGGAATATGCCTGTTTTTCAAGAATTATGAGACTCTACAACTTTGATAGCAGTTTTCCAACCGCACATTGGTCCTAAAAGCCTGACAAGTGTTCTTTCTTGAGAAACGGGGATTTTGAAAGTAAGCTCTAACACCAGCACAAGGACAGCAGTTAAATCTGATTATATTTACTAGTGTTTAACCCTTCTGGGAAGCTTGGAATTCAATGGATTACAAGTAGAAGCCCAGAAAGTTTTGGTTTGGGTATGTGAACAAGGCCTTCATGGCTTTGTCTCTTGTATTTATTTTGGACTGATTAGGATTTAATTCTGTTCAGAAACAGTTTTGCATTTGGCCAGGGCTACCATGAGCTCAATCTCCAGGTGCAAGCATCTGGTGCCTGTTTTTATTCCTGTGATTTGCCTCTCATCCCTTCTCTTTCCAGCAACAAACTGGTACCTCATTCTCCATCAGGCTATTCTGGTTGTGGGTGCAGCTTGTAACAAACTTAATATTAGACTACCTAAAATCTGCTGAATTGTTGACATTTGGCCTGCCGATTTCTACATTTCCCTGCCATGATTTTCCATGTAAAGTATGCATTACTTCCTACCCTGCCAGCATGAATATTCAGTGGCCAGTTCGCTAGCCTTCTGTGGTGTAGCTATCTTCTCATTCACAGTCAAGTACATGGCTATATGTATTTTACTGAGTTTGTACGAAACCCTCAAAATGGTCCCAGGTCTGAGTCCAGGCAAGTGCTTAGGCACTTGTACAATGTCTGTGCATGAGCAGTCTCACTTGGCATTAGCAGGATTTTTGCACTTTTCCAGCTGATGTTCTTTGCTGGACAAGGTCCCGTGAGGTAGCCTCTTGCAGATACAAACCGATGAGTGTTAACAAACTGTTGCCACATCCAGTTGCCACTGAGGTCATGCTTGCACTCCAGCCGCCGGCTGGCTCCCTGTTGCTAACACCCACCAGCCTGCTGTTGGCATCTTTCCATCTTGAGACGTGTACTGTTCACACTTTGCCTGAACTTGACCTCACACTGCCCTGAATTTCTCTCTGGGACTCAACTCTGAATGGCAGTGTTCTCCTGCCATAGAAAAACAAAAGGTTCTGGAAGTAAAAGCATCTTCTAGAGACCCCTTAAAGAACAATTTCTTCTGTGATCCTAAAAAGGAAGTCCTGTATGAAAAAACATTGGAAAAGTAGTAACATCTGCTCACCTTTCAGTCCAAGACTGCGTAAATTCTGGGACTGTCTATGTAAGGGAGGGAGGAGGGCAAGAATGAGTTGAGTGATAAATTATGACTGACCAAATCCACATGAACAGACTCCTGCTGAACACAGTAAGAGTGCTCAGCTAGTATTTTTGTGGTGGCAGTTTTGTAGTGGGATGGAAGAGAATTTGTTCTCTAAGGAACCGCATATTGGGTAGGACATCGCTTGTGCTGTGTGAAACAGTGACCTTAGTATTAACAGTAATTACAATACTGCTTAGACAACTCTGCAGCTCTGCGGTCTACTTTATTTAGGAGCAGACAACTTAGCATTTTTTTTTTTTTGTTTGATAACTACAGCAAAAACACATTCTAACTTTCTCATCCATAAATCTCTTATACTTGTTTTTCTATCCCAGTCATCAGCACATGAGCACTTATCTTTAGTTCCCAAGCAATCTCTGCTCCTCATCTCCTTTGAGGAGTAGACTCTTTCCTTCAAATTTCTTTATATTAAACCAGTGAAAACATGAAGAAAGTCCACTGTCCCTGGCTTGCTGCTTGGTGTGCACCCTTAGTACAATAGGAGGCTGAAGCAATGAAAGATTGGTACTGGAAAACCTGTGGGAGACCTGACTGCTTATGTATCGCTCTGTACCTTCTGTGAGCTGGGCCTGCAGAACTTCTGTACATGCCTACCTTTTCAGAAGCTTTGGCCTGGTAAATAAGGATTATCCTGTTTCTATCTACTTTTGATGGCAAGGCCCATTCAGTACATCTTGTCCACTCTGGTCCGTGCAGTGGGAAGCACGTGCCATCAGTCCTCAAAAAAAAAAGGCTCTTTTTATGCAGAACTGATTGCAGTGATGCTGAATTCCTTTTACAGTGCAATGTCACAAGCAAGTGAGAGGAAGAGATAGAAAATAAACTTAGCATACATCCTACTCTAAAATTTTTCTTTAGAAAAAATGTTGTATAACAAGAGCTTTGCTTTTATATTTGTTTTTTAGTCCAGTACATGTTTTTGCTTTGATTTTCAGTTCATATCTCATACTTGCAAGTCTGTCGTGGCAAGGTGCAAGTGGGAAAAGTGAAGCCTTTTGGTGTAAGACAGGTTTGAAAATAACCTCAGTATTTCACAGTAAGGGTAAATCAATAAGGCCAGCGGGAAAGAGAAGAATAGGTATATTAATAAACTAAGACTCTGAGTACAGTGGGGTCACAAGCTAAATGTAGCTATACCTGCAGCCTGAAAGATCATTCCAGGCACCAGAGTCAGTACATGGTGGGAAGCTTAGAAGCATGGCCTACTTGTAGCGAGACACAAAAAATGTGGGTTGCTAAGTTCTTTTTTAGGCTGGGGAGGGGTGTTTCCCCATTAGGATACAAAAACAACTCCAGAAAGTAAATATAACTCGCAGACAAACTTCCAGCTCAGACGACTAAATTACATTTTACTCAGTAACTAGATTCTGTGAAAGCAGCAAAATGAATTTAAACTGGTCAGAGTATCTGTGATATTGAATATGCCTTGATCTGTGAGGACAAAGAACTTTCAGGACTTGTTTTTCGATATCTGAAATTATTGTGGATGTTATCTTGTTGGGTCTATAAATAGTTGAAAAAGAAAGTGTCAGTTGTCTGTACATGAACGCTATCTGAAGTTCCCCAGGATGCTAAGATTTGGTCTTAAATAATACCATGCTTTTGCATTTTCTTTTCATGTATGGATATCCAAATTCTGTTTTCCGCAGTGCCTATTGCCAAAGTATCTAATATGAAGAAGAAAATGTGTTATAAATCCGGGAGTAAATTCACAGAAACGAGGTGGGAAATGTCAATATAAATATCAGCAAATCTAGTGCACTTAAAAGGTGCAAGCTTTTAAAGGAGGTAGCTGGGTGCATGTTTTCCCTTCATACAAATGGCTGTGTCATCATTTGAGCTATGTCAGAAAGTGTACTAAATTTATACTAGATTAATGATGCCTAGGGGAGTTATTGAAAAATATTGGAGTGGGTATTCAATAAACTATGCTTGATGACATATATATATTAAATATCTGATCAGTATACTAGCAAGTTCAGTTCTTTTATCTCTAATTTCTCATTGGGCTGTGCCTCTTTCTAACGTCTTAATCCAGCTGGAGAAGAATGTCCCTTATTTGTTTATACTGCCCTGAATGTTAATGCTGCCTTCTACACTGCAGTGCTTGAAATGCTGTAAGGAAATATCTTAGAAGATTACCCAGTATGCTGAAATTCCAGGGAGAGGAAAAGGAATAATGAGAACTGCATGGAAGAGGGACTATTAAGAGTGGGGTTTTGGTGTGTATTGGAAGGGAGAGAGTAGGAAGAAGGGTCGTTATGTAGAACGGTTGTTCTCTGCATCATTCAAGGCTCAGGCAGGTGACTGACTTGACTACAACATTTCTGTGCTTTAGTATATCGCTTTTGTAAGTTTTTATCATTTCCTTAGTTCTTCTGTAATAGGACAACCTAATTAGACGTGATTAGTTTTCAGATCGCATTAAACTTGATCGTATGTCTAGGAAACACTGAATCCAATTAGGGGCCACAGCAATCAGTTGAGAAATGTGCGGATAGGACAGTTGTACACTAAAATACAAATGCCTGCTGGTTTTAGAATTTTGATTTCCTCTGCTGTTTAAAGCAATGTGAGAATATGAGGGAGGAAAAGATGCTTGCTTTTGGAGCTTTCATGTTGCTAACAGCTCCTGTGTGAAAAGGAAGTTTGGATGGGGCGTTCATTGAAATCAGTGAGATCTGTATGTGCGTATCTTAGAGTTTGGCCCCATGTAATTCACTAGAATAAAAAGTTTCTTCTATTGTTTTTTTGTAGATGCAGAGGAAAATGAGCTACTAGGAAACATTTAATCAAGGTGTAATGGGGAAATGTTATATTGTTAAGCAAACACTTACTAGCAAAAGGCTTTAATAATCCCACAGGGCCAAATGGGTGTGCAAGACCAGACTGGCTAAAACCTTGAGCAATGTTGTCTGACCTCAGAATGGACCCAGCTTCATGCAGCTGGTTGACTATGTGACTTCCTGAGGTGCCTTCCAGCATGAATTATCCTATTCTGTTTGATTTCTTTTGCTTGATAAAGAAAGCCTAAACCCGTTATGTGCACAAAGGGAAGGTGGGACGATTTCATTTAAATAAATGATGCATTTGATGATCTTATATTACAGAAACACTTTAGAATTTAAAAAATCTCATATAAAAAAAATTATAAGAGAAGTACAAGCACAAAGAAAAAGATCAGAGAAAAATGAATCCCCATCACCTTTTACCTTGTCAAGTTTTAGTATCAATGACAAGTGGGAAAAAAGTACAAAAAAGAAAAAGGAATGGTTGGTTTTATACAAGACCAGTTCTTGTCTCGACCTGAGACTACTTACCCCTCAAGTAACTTCACATTTGTAACTACTCTAGTTAGACTAGTTTAGAAAGAGTTTTGAAAGACTATAAGTAACCTTGTAATTTGGGACTAAACTGAACTTGATAAGACTCCTCTAAGATGATTCTACATATAAGAAAGCACTTGCAGGATCAGAGCCTACAGGCTTTGATCAGTAATATTTTGCCATAATACTCTTCTTCAGAAATATTCTTTATAGTTCCTATTAGTTGCTATTGCTTACCACATTTCTTTGACACATTTCTGCCTCTTTTTGGTTGCTGTTCTTGTACTGTCTTGTTACAACAGGTGACAGTGTACTCACATACCAAATAAATGCAGTTTCAGGAATGCAATTAGGCTGCAGAGAAACCAGTAGGTAATTCCTGCCCCTGACCTGAATTTCATACCTTGCAGTGCTGCTGACTTTTCCATGTGACCTTGGATGAATTTCCTCATTAGGAAAATGGGGCTGATTATTTACCCCCAAGGCATAGTACTACAGTGTTACAAATGACAAAAGCCAGGGAAGTACAAATTTCTTTGGATCTCTCCCAGATTCTGTACATTGACCATATGCTAAAAGATACAATGACAGAGAGTCTTACCTACGCACTCCATGGGGACAACAGAGTATTTCATGTGCTAGTAGAAGAATGCTTAATGGGCCAGATTTGTTACTAGATGGTGGTGTGATATATTAGAGAAATCTGCAGCAGAGTAGGTTTGTAATACAACGATGTCAATGCAGTTCATGCAGCAAGGTAAAGGATGGTGCTTAAGCTATAAATACACACTCTGCTCTGTGCATGACTTAAGCTAGTTCATCATTTAAACCATACCTGATAATGCAACAGCAGAAAATAAAATAGTATGTTTGCTGTTAGTTTCCGTAAATACGGGTAAGACTGAGCTTTTGCAGTTAGCAAAGAGCAGCAATCATCTGCCTCTTCTTTCAGATTAGGTGATGGAGGATTTGTGTTACTTTGAATTGCACCTCCTTTTTCTGCTGTTGGAAGGGCTTGTGCACATCAGAGCTCACCTGCTTTCGTTTGCTTGTTTTTAATTGAATTAGCTGCTCTGATAAAAACAAATTGTTGCTTCTTAGCTCACCTTTTCTCTTTGTCATCTATAGTACTGAATTAAGAGGCAGAGACAAAGGGGTGATGAAAGTACTCCACCACAGGGTTAACTTATCTGAGAAAAGGAAGAATTTGATGCTTATGGTATCTCTCTTATGCACCTAACTATGCTAAATATGGTCACTGCATCAATACCAACATAGGTGTCTGCTTTGGGAATGTCAACAGAGAGGTGAAAAACTAAAGTGGACATAGTCCAAAATAGAGCAGGTAAAAAAAAAAAACTTCCATCTCAGACAGTTTTTGCAGTAAGTCCCTTATTTTATAAAACATTATGGAGTTAGTTGAATATAGGAGCTAATCAACTTAAATGAAATATTTTCTCTAAAAAATGGAAATATTTCAATCCAGGAATGCCTGCAGTGCCTGATGGGAATTGTAAGCTCATTTATGCTTCTAGAATCCTCTATGGGCCCAGTTCTCTGGCTGGATTGCCACATGCCTGGAAAACCACACACCTCCACCACAGGCTGCCCTCCCTTTTTCTGCAAGAAAGGCCTGACTGTGAGAGTTACAGTCCAGACAGGGAGCTCAGCCTAGAGAGGAGGATAAAATCATGAAACCTTCAAACACTGGCCTTTCAGGATCTAAGTATTCCTTCCTCCCTCCCCTAAACATGAAAATACTTTTGAAAACTGTAATAACTATTTTGTATTCCCTCAGGTTCCGATTAGGTCAAGCTTAAGGTAGTTTATAGAGGGGTAAGAAAGCGTTAATAAAAACAAAAGAGAAAGAAAGAAGAAACAAAATTATGGAATTGTAGTCTTTGGAAACTGATTTTTTTACTGGGTCCAAAACAGGTAGTTTTGGTATTTTGAATTTCACTTTCTGCAAGGTTCATGCTAGAAAGAATGTGCTTCAGCACATATTCCCAAGTCACTTGTTCACCAACTTGTTTCCATTGTCTAATGCTGGTTCCATTCCAGCACTGGTATTCTCTTGGCTGTTATCTAGTCCAAGTTTTACTCAAATTAAATACAAATTCCTTTTAGCTAAGCTATCAGAGCTCTTTCCTGAGCAAGCACAAATCAAACTCTTATCTGAACTAAGTCTATCTTCTTGACTTCCACACAAACTCGAGATGTGAGAGGATGCTTGCTGTTACTGAAGGCACCTGACACCACCTGTCCTCCTCAACATATTCTTTTTAATTTTAATTAGTTCCTAATCTTTAGTTTCACATGTATTTGTGGTTCATGTCAGGGGTCTTTTTTTTTTCTTTCCAAAACCAAACTCTCTTATTTTCTGCTGAGCCACCAGAATGCCTTTTTTAAACAAAAGCTCATCTGCCTTTACAATTTTGATTTGCAAGATGCCCATAAAACTTGAAGCAAGTATTACACAAAACAGGAATTTAATTACTTGTTTTACATCTTCTTAATATCTTTCTTTAACATTTCCAAAAATAAAATATGATGGCAGCAATGAAACATACCTTCCCAAATGTCTGCATTCATTACTGATACCAATAATCAGGGCCCTGATTCAGCAAAGCTCTCAAATGTCTGCCCTAATTTTAAGCACAAATAGTCATATAAAGTCAATTCATCATTTTTCACGTCTATGTTTTACAGCATTTTATTATTGGCACTGCTGCTGATTCAGCCAGGCTGTCCCTAACTACAAACAGGGTGGCTTTCTTGGTGAGCGTGTCTCTGAGTTTTGTTTAATTCAGGAGTTACTAAATTATGCAACGTTTAACCAATTGTTCTTCATGAGGCAAATGCTGCTCCCACGGAAGTCTGCAGCAACATTTCCTGGTTTCAGTTAGAATAGAAATAGGCTCCAGTGGAACAGATTATGGGAATGTTATTCATTTCAATAGGGATATTGAGTAGTTAGACACACAAGAGGGTAAAATACTTTTCCTTTCATCAATAAGCTAAGCACTTCTCTGGAAAAATGTACAGTTGTTATGCTTTAAATGTTACCACTGTGCATCATGTCCCACTGGTGTAAATCCATAACCCTTTCAAACCAGTCTGAAAATACAGATTGTTGAACCAGAAGAGATACTGAATGGCAGCAGAGGTGGAGAAAGATGGGGAAGGATCTCTCTGGTTTAGCCACTTTTAGAATGCAAGGAAGCAATAATGTCAGAACAAGATGTACTTTTTAGGAGCAATCATTCATTCACTACTGTCAAGATTGCAATAACCTATAGCAAATGCATCTATTCAGTGTTCTTGTATGACCCTAGTGTGGAGAAGGGAACTTCAAACCAAACTGTCAGGTTTGTGCTTTGCGAGTTCGACAGCAAACCCACTCACCAAGTTTGATGTGAGTGTAAATATATACTGGGAAATAGAACCGTCACTGACAGACTTACCAAACCCAGACTCTCATTTTGGAGCAGATCTTCTCCACAATAAATGGTGTGTGATACAGCCAACTGAATTAATTTGCACCACGATCATTTTAAAATGTGAGGTTTAACTGTCAGTGAGCCCATGCATCTGGATTATTTGCTTGCTGCATTTGTTTTACTTGGTGTGATGAAAGGAAATGACCCAGATGTAGGTGATTTTATTTTTCACACACATGAACAATATATGCATATCCTTCCCCTGTAAGTTTGAAGAAGGCTTTTATCATAGTTAGTGCCAATGGGTGGCATTTTGTTCCAAATAGCAGAGTGACAACAGAACCACGCTGTTGCCGTTCCTCCAGCTGCAGAAACAGAGGTGGGTCTGCAGCTGCTGGCTGCATCAGCAGCTTTGGACGAAAGCAGGGCGGGCTGGTGGGCACTCTCCCTTGCACATGCGATTCTTGAAATGGTGCCAGGGAGCCCCTGGAGAATATCTCCTCTACACACACCAGGAACTTGTTCCTTGCTTAACAACTACTTCAGAAAGGAAGGAAGGTCACCAAGTAAGTCTATCGATCCTGTCCACACTTAATTGGCAGGATCAAAGTGGATCACTAACCATTTAGTGTCTTTAAATAAACAAATCCCTGGCAAAGCACAAACAAGAATGTTTCTGCGTGAGGCAATACGTTCATAAGAAGAAATAGTGCTGTTGAAAAGCACCAGACTTTTGTTCCTAGCTACACATTAAGGCAAACAGCTCTCCAACGTCCTATGTTCATGTGCAAGGGAAAGAGAGTAAACAATTCTGTATAACAGTTCAGTGGCTGAAGAAAAAAAAAAAATGCAAGGGGGAGGAATCAGACTGAATCAAATGAGAGAAAATCAGGAAAAACAAACCTGAAGGATTCTCTCAAGGATGCCATAAAATGGTTCCTTCGGTCCAGACTATGGTGGGCATGGGCTGATGGTGACCATTACAGAAGCTGCAGCTGTAGGTATAGTGGTGCCAAATGTGATCCCTGTTTGCAGTGGCTGCTAAAAAGCAGTCGAGACCAGCAGAGTACAGCGAGGCCTTCCTCAGGTGTGTATTACCTTGTTCAGGTGTATTTAACAAAACGCTTATCTGAGATGCAATCTGCTGCTGTGATTTGGGATGGACACAAGTGACTCAAATTTTGTTTCTTTGTTATATAAAGAACAAAAGTTACACCCGTAGTTCCTGGAGCTGTGATACATATGGTGTAAGGGAAGCTTGAATTAATGCCTGCCAAACAGGCTTCTGTGTCCCACCAGGACATAGCTCTAGTTCTGCTGCTAGACAAGATGGGACAGAGACTGCAAATGCTCTACCCAGAGATCTCCTGCTGCGGTATGTGTGCTGGGCACTCGTGCGGCTTGCTGTGTTTCCCTAACGTGCTTGCCTTGCCGATAGTTCCTCGACAGCATCAGTGTAATGTGGTGAAGGGCCTTGAATGACTTAGCACTGCTGGAAGAGCAGCGGCTCCTGCCTGACATTACTCCATTCATCTTGACAGCCAGTGCAGTGGAGGAAGCACTTGTACATCCTTACAGTATTCTGTACTTGGACTTTATTGCCTTCTAGATTTAATTTTCAATGATAAAAGTACAATTTGTATAATGTGTGGAAAGGTCTGATACCACTGTGCTGGAAGGGAACTACAGCTAGAAGCATGATCATGTTCCATTTCAGGCTAATTGAGTAAGAAAAACGCAATGAGATAAAAAGAGGGGAAGGAGAAACGTTCTCCGGTTCACACAGGGAACCTAAAAGGGAAAGGACGGTGTTCACGGTGCTACCCTGTGTGGTGTCTATTTAGACAAACTCGTGTTTGTGTGGATTCAGCTAAGCCTGGCTTTTCCAACAACAGAGCCTCTCCTGTTCCCTCCTTCCCCTCCCCACTCCCGAGGGGAGCTGCCTAAGACAAAGGAGCAAATGCCATTGTCTAGAGCAATCCTCAATTTACTTCCAAGTCAGGCTTGGAGCATGTGGAACTTTTATGAGCTCTCTCGCCCTGGCCTGCTGCTGACCTAACCCTGCCCAGCACAGGTCACCGCCATTCAGCACAGAACAATGCCATTAACATGCCAGCTTCGTCAAAGGCCTCTTCAGCACCCAGAATGCTAGTCACACCCGATTTTGCTGAATAATGCTGGATAGTTTGAAATGTGCCTGTGTTTTGCTATGCCATCCGCTGAACAGCCACAAGCTCCGTTTGCATAGCAACTGTGTGAGAACAGGGAGGCTGAAATCTCCATGGTTTGGGGCACCCAGCCCCATCCCTACGAGGGTTAAATAATCCATAACTGAAAGAGAGCTGAAGGGCTGATAAATATGCAAATGCGTGGCTTTTAAACGCCTCTTGGGCTGCAGTGAGAGAGGTGGGTGTGCGAGAAATACAGGCCTGAGCTCCTAAGTGAAGAAATAAAGTGTGATTGATACCATTTTAAATCCAGGGGCTAAAATAGCTGACTTGAAAATGTCAATACCTCTTTAAATGTGGGTGGCATGTAAATTGCAACCACATATGCAAAGATCGACAAAGATTTAAAGAGAGCTGGGGCGAAATGAGTTTACAGGCTTGCATAAGGGACTGAGCAACACAGAGGAAGAAATTATTTTAACCACCAAGATGGTAACAGTCCTTAGATCCTGACTCCAGGGTGCAATTTTTTTTCTAAGCCTATCTATTTTTAAAAAATAATTTTAAAATAAGTTTGACATTTTGTGTGAGGAACTGTTGAGAAATTCCTTATATAACATTCCCTCAGTGAAATATTAAAAGCCTAGCTGGTCTGAATTTGAGTGCAACTGTTTGTTCCACTTACTGGAGTCCCTCCCCTGCCCCCTCCCCCTGCTCCTTTTTCCATATTGAAAAATAAAATATAGATATGGCAAACTGTTACAAATCTAAATTCTGCAGCCATAAATATTGTAGCAAATAATCTTTTACACCCTCTCTTCCTTTCCTCCTCTCTAAAATGTATTTGAAACACAATTACTGTGTTTAATGACTCAATTTGTGAAGACTTTGTCACTAGGACAATGAAAGTGGCTCAAGTGTGATAAAGCAAACATACCAATAAACCTTGTTTTTATTGATTTGTAGGAAGCTCAATTGTCTGGGAGGAACAGAGAGAGCTGACATCACCCTCTGGTCCCACTGGAATGCAGTGATAAGTGTCAGCCTGTTTTTCTTACAGGCAATTTCTCTGGCTATGTGATGTCTGGCTGCAAATTTAAAGTAAATGACATTCCACAATCTGGTAGGGATGGGAGGTGAAGTCTGCATTATTTGTTTTAGCATTTAAAATAATTTTATGTCTGAAAATTTCTCCAGTGTCTAGACAAGATGTATTACTTACCTGCTGAAAATATTAAAATTTTGTACTCTACAATTGACACAGCTACTTTCATAGTAAACATACAGATTCAATTTAAGATTTTTAGACTCCTTTTTATAGCATATTATATTATTATTACCACTGGGGGAGGCAGATTAAATCTAATTCAGGTAGTCAAACACACTGCCGCTCTGTGCAGGCCAAGTTGTCACAGCATTTTCTTTAAAAGCCTCTTAAGCATCTTCCTGTAAATCTTTTGCATTTTGTTGTCTTTCAGCACAAATACAGGAGCACATCTCATGAGGAAACTGCTGGGGGATCTGTGCATACAAAATACAGTATGATCACACCAAAAATCATAGAATCATAGAATGCTTTGGGTTGGAACGGACCTTTAGGGGTCATCTATGATCTAGTCCAACCCCCCTGTAGTGAGCAGGGACATATTCCACTAGATCAGGTTGCTCAGAGCCCTGTCCAACCTGGCCTTGAGTGTTTCCAGGGATGGGGCCTCCACTACCCCTCTGGGCAACACGATATGAGCAGTGTCTTCTATTTCCAGCTGCTTTATTCTGTGTGTCCCTTTACTTTTCATAGTCTATTTGAAGATGTTAGGCAGGCAATTTTAGGAATATGAATACCTGCCACTAGGTAAAGGAATCTTGGGTTCAGTTTCTGATTCTTCAGGTAGCTGTGTTCTGGCGCAAGCAATTGCCTCAGTAGTAGCTTGTGTTACATTTTTCATTCTTGGGTTTGAACATGCATGGGTAGTGTTTGCACCTTGATCTGACATAGGCAAAAAAGCCAGACCTTCTCTGCTCCTGGCTGAAAGTCAAGGCCTGCATCACCTCATTTCTTAGGCTGTTTTTGTGACTGCGCACGGAAATCCCATAGAGGTTGAGTGCTTCATTCTAGGACATCTGCAATGAGGTGCTTTTTGGTTTCTGATTTAACCAAGATGGTCTGTAAAAGAACCAAGAACAGAAACTGGCAGGACCCCACGCTGCTCCCCCACTGAATCTGGGAAAAAGTATTCTTGGACCTCAGTGAGACTGGGACCTGGCCACATGTCTTTTAAGTTCTGTGTTCATGCCAACACTGCAGTGACAAACTCAATTATTTACAGAATCAGGGTAAATTTCCTATATTTATCAATTTCTAACCTAAGCAATTCCATTTACCTGTCTTCATTCAACTATACCTGCTCAACATTATAACTAATGGCTTAAGTGTGGCCCTCATGCCCACACTCTGCTAACTCTATCAAGACAGCTGCACTGAATTCAGGTGACCATGGCAAGATGAGGATCCCCAGCAAGCCCATTAGCATGGCTGCCTTCAAGTCCATCGCCCCCTTTCTGTAACTTTTCTGGAACAACTTTCTTTCATGCTCATTTGTCCTCCTCAATCTGGAACGTCTCTTGAATCATGAGGACCTGATTCCTCATCGCTTGCATCTGGAGTTTGCCCTCAGCTACTCTAAGCAGAGCCAAACCTAGAGGAACTACTCATAAACTAGATGATTATTTTAACAAAAGTAATCTCTTGCCCATATACTAGCTACGTTTCTATGACAAAAGCTGTTTCTTAAAAAATATTGCTTAAATCTTTGAACCAATGAAGACCAATGGGTAAAGCAATCGTTAGAAATACTCTTGATTTCCTATATGAAAAGTATCCAGAAGGTTCTGTTCTAGTCCCTCTTACAGCAATTTGTAATTATTTTTTTTCCAAGATCACTTGATCTATGATCTCTGTCTCTATATTATCATGAATGAGGAACCTCTGCACTTTTAGGAAAGCTGAATACTGTAATTCTTTCATGAAAATTAACAAATCTCTTTAATTATGCTGCCTTTACTCAAATGCAGGATTAACTTGAATCAAAAATTGCCTGGGATGTTTTAAGGGAAAATATTTGCAACTACTTGTTTTCTGATTTAATCTATTCAGCATACACTACCTAAAGTGTACAGTTTGCACTGAGATAAGAGCATGCATGTGAAGTTATCTCACTTCAGCTGATATATAGGCAAGAGATAATAAAGAAATGTTTTTGTCCTAGTGGGATAATCTAAGATATAGTGTGGATTTTCAGTTTCTAAAGGATGGAAAACATGTCTTACTGAATTCCAGTAAATATAGTCATTCTGTTACACATGTAGCATTTTGTCTAGCAATCTCAAGGCATATACAATATATATTATACATCACCATCACTAGACAATATTACTCTTTTTTCTTGGGGTTTAAATAGGATACAGATTTGATATGTGAGTATTTACTTAGCTTGAAAATATGCTATTTATTTGGACATCTTTAAGTACAGCAACAGAAGCTTTATTATATGTTTTTGCTATTCAAGCACATTAAAAAAGAAAAATGTCTGTAGGAAAAGGTAATCTTTAGGGCGGGTTTAAAAAACAAATTAATTCCATCTAAAGTCAGGAAAAAAATGCTTTCTGATAGCAATGTATACCACAAGGATGCTAGACAGGAGCAAAATAAACCAGGCCATGAACACTGAATACAAAATCTGTATTTGTCCTCCATCTGTATTTGTTTGACCTGTTTGCTTTTGTTAACAGGTATCAAGCTCTCTATAGCCCCAAAAGGCCCTTCACTTTCTCCAGTAAACCAAATGACTTTGTTATGTTCAAACTATCAAGCTGATAGTGCAATTAAAGGTAATACACTGTAACGAAAAGATGCACAGTTAAGTCACCAGGGACTGTGTAGCTGACTTGTTGAGTGAGAAAGTAATAGAATTTTGCTAGCCTTTAACAAGTCTCCCTCCTCATTTCTTTAATGCTCACATTTTTACTGTAGTGAACAAATCTTACATCTTTCTTCATGCTTCTTAGTAATTCCCCCTGTTCCTTATTTAGAGTTTTATATTTCCAGCATTTCCAAATGCCAGTTCTCAAAAATCATGAGCCAGCCCTTGGGGAAAAAGAAATCATGAGATTGGCTTAAACCAATGTACTTTGAATTCCTTTTATTTGCCTTCTTTCTGGCACTTCATCTTTTCAGGCTTCTTTCCACAACTATGAGAACCAGAAATATAATTTTTAAAAATGAAAGACGAGATTGCTTTGCAATGCATAAATCTAGCAGCTGGGGCTTTAAAAAAGGCAAAACCATGAAATATCGTGAGACTTGCAATTGAATGTGGAATGCTGTTAAGTTGGAGAGTGCTTGAAGGCTGAAGAAAGTAATTTTATTGAAATAAGTAAGTTGCATTGACTTAACAGAGCTAAGAATCAAGAGCAACAACACTAGGAAAATACCTTTCTGTCTGTGTCCAAGTTCAAACCTTCGTTAGAGCACACCTTGACAGATGGACGCCAGCAGCACAGCCCAGCGCGTGCGAACACAGGCAGGCAAAAGCTGGCAGACTCCCTTGCCTCGCCCAGTGCAATTCACGCCCTGCAGGACACCTCGGTGGGACTGCACAGCCGACCTGCTGCAGGAAGCAAAGCTCACACGGCAGAACCACCTTGCTAGGCCTTCAAATTTGTGAACCTGGGTGTAGGTTTGGAGTTGCTTTAGATATTAATGCTGTTTCCACACTTGGAATATGTCAGACTCTGGATTTTTGATGAGACGGTGATTAGAAAATATTTTGTACATCAGGATATCATCCTTCCTATGGGCTCTCCCAAGGCAGTGCACGCTATTCCAACAGCGTTTGTCTGACCCTTTCCCAAGACTTAAATGCTACAACCTCTCCATCTTGCTAGCAGAAAGTTTTCCCTCACACCTAACCTGTTAAAGTAATAGCCCAGTCTTTTCTGTCCTTTCTATCAGAGGACAGATTATTCCTTTTCCCTTTGCAACAGGCTTTTACATTCAGTCTTCTACTCTTTGAATTAAGCACTGAGGTCAAAGGTATTGTATTGCACTACAGTTTAAAACCAGCTTACACAGAAGCCCATATTACCTACTGGAGGGTTTTTTTACTTTCACTGCTTGCTGGGCCTGTCTGTTGTCTTTGTTAGAATTAAGCCCCTGCTAACTTGGATCCCTCATGGAATGAACAGAGAAGATGTCCTGCCAATACCCCTGGCTCTGGCAGCGCTGTTCCTGCCTTTCCACTTTCTGCATTCTTATCTTCAAACTGCATGCAGGTTTTGCTTTTCATTTTACATTTAGCGTATTTGAACAGACAAAATACCTTTTAAAAGGTAATACTGACAAAATTATAGGGGCTCACATATGCTGGGTAAACACTGGAAGAAATACTTATATCAGCAAATAAATGATAGAAGGTAAGCTTTGAACCTAGGAGTTTCCCTTGTTGAGATACATCGATGAGTAAACAGGAGGCTGGTGCTTTAAAAGGAGATGAAGACGATTGGGAATGTGTATGAAAACAGTCTTGAATTCAGACACATTTCCCTACAAAGGTGAGCATCTTTACCAAAAGTATGCAGAAAGGTTAGTAGCATGTGCTTTCTAGAAAGGTGCTTCTTCACACTACCAGAAAAAAAGGACTGCTCTGGGTGAGTAGCTTGTGTCATTACAGAAATGGAGGAGCAGAATCGATATTAACCACTCCTTTCTGGGGAAATGAGCTAATCCTCATTTCTTCACACAGTTGTGGGAACAAAATACCTGACTGTAACTAGTGATGGGTAGGGAATGGCTTGGCAGTATTCTGGTAGCTTTTTGTGCCAAGTACTGTAGACAGCCCTATAATGGACTAAGGTTAACGAGGTTGTTGTTCTTGACAGCTGTCATTTCAGTGAAAGTTTTGTTGATATCACCTTTGGAAAGATGCTCAAGATACCCTTTGGCATGTAGCAAGGCCTTCATTTACAGAGTGCTCAAAAGCTCATCCAGCCTTTGCAGCTTGTGTCTTCTCTAAATTACTTTTTATTGTAAACTCATGGTCAACATTTAATGAGGAAATTAATTACCAAAGAGATGATAAAGAACTCCACTCAGGGAATGATTTTTTAATTTTTTTCTGCAAATATATGACGCATCAAGAGAATAAGCACTGTGGTTCTGCAATTCCTCTAACAGTGCTGCACACAGAGTGAGAAAATTCAAATAATTAAAAAATCAGGCCTTGCTGCAGGATGCTTGAGGACTTTGTGCAAAACTAGAAGAATAAATTCATAGAATGCTGGTAAAGGCCTTGTGGCAGTTTTTCAGCTTTGCAGTTTTCCCCTTGCTCTTATACAGTCTGTCTGGGATTCATCTCACCTACTCAGAGATGTCCACAATGCAGGCATCCCTGTGTGAAACAGTCTTTTCATCTTCTTTTGTACTCAGTGAAGAGAAATAGACACTTTGAAGGTGATATTCACCTCGACTTGCAGCTGGCTACTACAAGAGGTTGGATGAAGCACGCTCTGCAAGTGTGATTGTCCATTGACTATAAAGGAAGTCCAGCCAACAAGATCAGGTGGAGATACCTGAAATTAGGTACTATTTAACCCTCCTCAGGTACCTACGCATGCAAGACCTTTCTCATTCAGCTTTCATTATCTAAGTGGCTGATACGCCTAGGTGCAATGGTCTACGTGTTATATTATGGCAGTCTTGGGTTTGATACCTTCCACACAGCATGGCGTGAAAGTCAGGCTTATTTGCCCTCTTAGAATTTCTGAGTGTTCAGACTACTCCTAGAGAGAAGAATAGCAGTGTTATCCTGCAGAGCCTGGCAGAGCACTGCCCTGGCTGACTTCTGGTTTATGGGCTGGTGCTGCAAATACGTTATGTCCAAACCTCCTCCTGGGTCCTAGAGATCAGCTTTGGTGCACTGCAGGAACACAAATTTTGTCCTCACCACCATCTTTGTGCTTCTCTGAAGAATCAAAGTCTCTAGCTTGTAATGCTTATAAAACTGAACCCCAGTTACAATCTGCAACCAGCTTCTGTAAGCTCGGTATTAAGTAGAGAGGACTATTTTTGTAATATAATTAGAATATTTTAAAACTATTTTCTTCATATTTACTCCAGATCTTAAAACTGGTGATCATTAATTTTTATTTTCCTTATATAGCTTATTGCATAGTGTTTGAACCTACAGAGGCTCTCATTTGCAACTAATGTATGTGTTAGGAAGAATCTAGAATCTCAGGGCTGTTCCCTCCCATTTGCTGACTGCAAGGTAGACTGACAAAGGCAGCTTTCATGCCAAAGTTCTGCTGAGAATCTGCACCTCCCATTCCCAGTAAAACTGGAGTGGCCTTTGGCTTCCATGCTGGAATGCACCCTGTGAGTCAAGTCAATGACTGGAAAACTGCCTCTCAGGTTCCTTCTTTCCCAGCATGCAAGCCTTGTATCAGGTCCTAGAAAGGGTGGGAAGGTGAAAGGGAAAGGTCAACAGAGCTCAGAGCACTAGAGAGCCCTTTCCAGCATGGTGGCACTAGCAAGCATGCTCAGGGGACAGCATCAATGGCCTCTTGCCTTTGCCCTGTGACTCCCTGTGCGGGGGGCTCTCAGGTCAGCTGGATGTGTCTGCACCATGACAGAGGCCATGGCACCGGGCTGGCACCGAGGGAGATGTATTTGTAACTACCAGCTGCAATCAGAGCCAGTTGTGTGACTTTCCCTCACCACTGTGTTAGACTGAACATGTCCACGGTCATGACTTCAGGGTTGTGGTCTTTATGTGAGGTAGCTGGTTTTGTTACTTTGGCCACTGTATATTTTTGCTCTAATTTCTCAATGTCTATAGGTTCCTGAGAGGCTCCTTTTTTTTCTTCTGGCTAGATTTTCTGAGTAGGACCTTATAGGATGCTTACGAACTACAAGTATTTTGCCTCTAGCTCCTTTAATCTATGGTAGATTACCAGGTGAAGGCCGAACTGAATAATTTTAGATCTTACTTGTCCCTCAGTGAATGTTGTAGGTAATTAGTACATGAAAGACAGAGTCTGAAAATTACTGACATGTTTTTCGGGTTCCTGGAACATCTGCCTTGAACAAAAATCACAGTTATCCCTTGACCTTTCAAGAAAATCAGAAATAGAAGTGCACACGCAGTCCATACCTAGAAACCAGTGTATTTAGAAAGCTGCAATGTAGATGGATGTGTCTAGTTAAAACATCAGTCTTCCTGTAGGACTAATTGGCTTGATGCCAGTTCTTGAAGAATGAAGCTGTTCCAACATGTAATCAAGTAACTCCTGAGGGCCCCCAACTGCTGCCTTAATATAGCCATACCTGCCACAGCAATGAGATGGCTTTCATTCTCAGCCAAGCAGAACAATCTCCCTTTGGAGAACCGCAGCTTTGGAGTATAAATATATTCGGAGCTTTCTCCTGCCTTGGGGGAAGGGAATCCTCATGCTATATACAAATGGAGATTCTTATATCACATGTTTGTGCCTTAATTATTGCAAAGAATAATTAACTAATCCCACAGGGACTTGGAATGGGTTGCAAAGCATGCAAGACTTCGTCTCTCACTCTGTGCTAGCAAGCTCAAGATTTGTGATGAAGAGAACAGGCATTGTTCTCTGACATCTTAGGGGATTTAACCTAGATTTCATTAAGCCCATGATAACTGGGTGACATAGAACACACCAGCTAATTCTGGAGCCTGTGCATGTCTATATTTCATTGCAGATATCTGTCACATGCCTAGATCAAAATTAAAACACACTGGTGCATAATCAAGGTTAGTTGACCCCAACCTCTGCTGGCTCTGGGCAACAATGCTGTGTAAGTAATGCACAGAGATCATCAACGGTACCTTGGTCCTTGGCCTTAGCTGCAACATTCTGTTATTATTAATTATTATTATTATCTCCTAAGGTTACAAAGACTATGGGAGGGTTTAGCTGGCACTGTTTTTCAGAGTTCCTGTGGCTGCCTTATTAAAAAAGAAATCTGTTAACTTCTAGCTTCTAACTTTCCACCGTTTGTTATTAGGACCAAAGATTTTTACCCACGTGCACAAACAGCAAAAGAACAGGGTCTCGAGGAGTTACCCAACCCAAGCCTCTGCCCTGTGGTGAGATCAGCTTTACTTACATCACTTGTGATAGATCTTTGTCCAACCTTTCCTAAGTAATTCCAAACCCAAAAACTCAACAACCACTCCAGAGAATTTATCTAGTGTTTCCCTGCTTTTACAGTTAGAAGGTTTCTCTTTGTTGTTCTTTAAGCCCAGGATTTCCTGTTCTCTTTACAGTGTAATTTTTCCCCATGTTCTCTTCAGCCTTTTGTAAATTTTAATTCTTGTCTTTTTCTCTTAAATGGAATTCCTCCAAACTTCCATTTGAGATCTAGGGACCCTGACCTCAAGGATACTAATTGTGATTTCTTTCTTCTGGCATCTCCCTGACTGCTCCAAGTTTCCAAGTTGTTCTAAAGCATGGAAAGAGTACTTCAGTGGAAGCCTTCCTTGCTTGCTTTGTATGCCATGGTGGCTTCAGTGCTTGTCTGTCCACTCTCATAGCAGCTGCCTGCTCTGCCACCGCAGGTTGTTGGTGCTGTAATCACCGCACTATGTCCCACTATTTTGGATTCTGGTTATTGCTATTAAAATTCTAGCAATACATTGCACTTTACTGAAAAGCATTCTGTTTTTCTGATTTGTCATGTACAGGTCCTTGTGTCTTCTGCAAATTTTCCTATTTCACAATCCAAGACATTAACAGAAATATTGAATGCAACTAGACCTAGAACAGGCCTTCAGGATATCCACCCAATAAACTCATACAATTTGACAATAATTTCTTGTTAATACTCTGTTGCATAGTTTTTTAGCCTCTTGCGTTCACTGCTGAGCTGCTTCAAGACCAAATTTCTTAGTTTGCCTATAAGAATGTCTTGTGAGTCAGAGTCAAAAGACTTGCTTAAAACAAGCCATGACAACTGTTATTTCTCCTCCATCCCTGAGCCTGTTATCCTGTCATGGAAAGAATTGAGCTGGGTTTGACATCATCTGTTCCCAGTAACTGCATGTTTGTGCTTACTCATTTTCTTGTTATCTTTTGTGGGTTTACAAATGGTTTCATTCTTTTGTTTCAGTATCCTTCCAGAAGCTGAAATTTATTTGCCAGACAGTAATTTCCCAGTTCTTCATCTCCTGCTTTCTAGTGGGTGCTGTGCTGGTCTTCTGCCAGAACTCTGGCTCTTTGCTGTCCCTTAGGAGTTCTCAAAAACAATGACTAACAACTCTGAAATTGCTCTAGCTTGTTTCAAAAGTACCTGAGGGTAAATGGTATGAAAGCCAGCTGAGCGGAAAAGCCTGTATCTCTCAGCACTTCCTAGCCAATACTTGTCCTCTGTTGTCACTTGTGATAGCTGTGCTGGCTCCTGGGCTAGCTGCCTAACCGCAGTGAGCAAAGCAGGCTGAGTGGGTATCACTGTCCTGGCCGTTTGCCTATGTGTGCCTGCAACACAGAGTTTTATTATTATTTCCCTTAAGATTATGCCCACAAACACCAGGGTATCCTTATTTTAGAGATTATGAATATGTAGAGAGACAATAGGTGCTCTAAAGACTGTATGTCTATAAAGAGAAGTAGAGGAAAAATTATATATGTGCAGAAGAGGGAAAGTGCGTGGACAGGGAGAAATGGACAAGATGGATATAGTCCTTGGTTTATCTGATTTTATTTTAGTTTTTATAAAAAGGGGAATTCTTACACAAAATCTGATCAGAAGAAAACAGTTTGGGCACAAAGTTTTGCTACTCTTTTATTTTTTTTGGGGGGTAGGGTGTAAAATAAACCTGTTCCAGCTTGGAAATATCTATTTGTACCAACATAGCTACACCTAAGAGAAAATTTGTAGTGTAGATTCACCCAAGTCCTCCTAAATCCAATGGACAGTCTCTCATTAATTCCACTGGGTCCTGGGATAAGCCTCCAAAGGCTCAAGCTGCAATGTGAAGTGAGGTAAAAGCCCTGGTCTGTGGGCTTGCACACGTTTGCCCGTTCCTGTGAGTGCAGCTCCAGTAGTGTATTTAATGCTACATGTCAGAATGTACTTCCAAACTACCTTGAAGTTTAGTAAAAATCCATTAGGCACTGTTTTCTCCTTTCTTAAAAGTGCAATCTGTTTAGCCTAGATACGTACTGAAAAGTAAATGCTCTCTTAATGTGTGCATGGGCACCCGCATTCCGTGTGTGAGAAGTAGCTCCAACTTTCTGTTGCTCTGGCTTGTAAGGCTATGCAGAATTGTAAGGGGAAATACGTGCTTTGAACCTGGGCTAAAGCTGACTTAAAAACTTTTAAACTCTACATTTAGAGTAGAAATAAAACAGTAGACAATTAGGACATTAGTCATAAGTAGAAGGGGCTGCTAATGTCAGCATATCACGAGATGGACAGAGCCAAACTATACACACGACAGAAATATCTCCACAGTTTCTGTCTCTGGTTTTTAGAGGATTAGGGCATTTGAAAAATAAAAGAACGTCAAATAGGGCTGAGATTTGGGAACAAAAAAATCTTTTTAGTGTAGGCGACAGCAAGATGCCTAACTGGTTCATCAAGCTGTTTCCTTGTTTTCAGTACCTGTGTTTCCCATAGAAACGCCATCCTCTAGAGCCTTCCTCAGGCAGCTGGGTTCATGAAAGAAACAGTATGGCCAGAAAAAGCCTCATGGTGGGGCTGTTCAGTGAATTTGCAGAGCTGTGTGGGTAAGGGCAAAACCTCACCTAGATTTCCAAGATGCAAAGGAAAGCCAGATGACAAAAGCACTGGAAAAGCTGGAAACAGGAGATTTTGGACAGCTGTCCACCTTCCATCTAAGTTCCCTATGCAACCATGTGTTTCAGATGCCCATGGGCCAGTCTGACTCTTGTGATTCCAGCTTGTCTCTGAATTGTTAAGAACTTTTTGGGTTGTGAACCTCCAAACAGCTCTTCAAAGCCACAAGTACGATTGAGCCCAATACTGAAGGCATGAAGTGGCCAGTGGTCTTTGCTGTTATGGCTGTTTGAGTGTGGCATGAATGTGGAATCACACACAGAAAAGGGACTGAATCAAAATTTAATCAACATTTTTGTTCTGTTCTCCAACTTGTACTCATTGTTTCGTATCTGTAAGCATGCTGAAGCCTGGAGTGATTGAGGGGGCTTGCTGTCATCACAACTCAGTCTGCTCTTCATGCCAAGCACTTTATGTTTCTCTGCCTGGAAAATTTCACATAAAATGTCAGTCTGCGCATCTCATTAATCTGCTACCAACTAAGTTAAAGGTCTAAGTCGTTTAAAAATATAACATAGATTTTAAGTTCAAGGATACAGTTGAGGTTAGAATCCTTTCCTCCTATCCATCCATCCATCCATCCATCCATCCATCCATCCATCCATCCATCCATCCATCCATCCATCCATCGTCTCTGCCAGCCATCTTGCTATAGTGCAGTCTGAATCCAAATAAGCCTAATGGAGAAATGCGATGAGGTTACACTGGTTAGTTCCAAAGCAGAAAGGAAGACAGCTGAAACAAAATCAATACTTTTGAAAGACAAACCAGTTATAAAGACTTTTTCCTTGAAGTCATCTGTCTGTGTGTCACAAGAAACTACCACTGCCTTTGGTGTTCATTTAGCACCATTGCTGACAACTGCAGCTGAGTCTTCAGCCTATGTAAGCCTAAGAGACTGAACTCCATCTTCTTCTCAAGGAGAGGGTCATTGGGTCCAGTGAGTGAGAAGCCTCTGTTGTGAATGGGCACTTGGTCTTTTGGGAAGCTGTATGAGCTTGGACAGATGCCTACTCCACATACTGTGTGTCATTTCAATTCCTTAAGCACTCAAAAGACCCATGTATTTTCTTTTTTATAACCCTGTGTTTATAGATTCATGTATGTGTGTTTGTGTATGCTCCATATTATTATTTACAGCTAACTCTGTATCCCTTGCTATTTCCTTCTCCCTCTTTTGTTACATTATATGCCATATTTTCATGCCATATGCCACTTAAGCTGCACCTTTATGTGTACAAAATGTGTATCTAATTTGCATGCACAGTTACTACCATTGTAGACAGAGGCACAGAGTGAGTAGGCATATTTGCATGCAATTATCTGATTTGCTTGCCCAATTGTGGTGATTTGCTTATGCAAATTGTGTGCACAGTTGTACATTTACATTTTTTAAAAACTGGCCTCAATGGTTTATTAAAATAGCTTTAAGCTTCCTCTTATATAATATTGAACATCCCAGAACTCCTCTGGCTTTTCAGTATTATATCCCCTCAGTAGTTATCTCCACCTTTTTGTATTCTCTGTCTCCCCCTTTCTCGCCCAGTACTCAAGAGAGATTTAGTCTGCAGATTTACACATCCATTATTTCGAGGTATATTTGATCTTCTCTGTATGCCTCTGTTAATCCACCTTAGCTGTAAGTAGAGAAAAAAAATACCCTTGCTTAACTTTCAGAGGCTATTCCACCTATCTGAGCCTGTGTTTTCCATTTAAACTCAGATTTTTTTCAATTAATTAAGTCTGACAGAACTGAAAAGATTCTTTTCCTAATAGAGAATTCATCAGTTGCTATGGGTAAATCCAAGACTCTAACGTGTGCTCTGGCACTACTTTAGCACGAAGGGACCAAATGTGCCTTTGAAAGAATCTGAAAGTTTTTCTGAGAACAAACCGAGTAAGAGGAAAGTTGCCAATTTGGTTTCTGGGCCTTAAGTTCTTTCAGACGTGAAATTTGCTTTACAATAATTTCTCAGTTATACTTCCAACACCCTGGGACTTAACTTCTCCCACCCATATGACTAGTAAAATTGTTGATCACTTCACTAGCTGGATCATCTCTCTAGCTTGGAATAAATGGTCCCCTAGTGCTTGGTGCTCACATACCTCTAATATCTGTGAACCACATACTGACAAAGAATTCAGCTGAGCAATCTGCAGTTCTATCAGGCCACACCGAAACTTCAGATATTGCCTGTGTTCTAGACAATTCTTCTATAATAAACATGAGAGAAACGAAGGAAAAGTTGCCATCTCAAAATATACCAAGAAAGCAGGACAGGATTTTTTCGTAACGTTTAGAGAGGAAGGGAATGGAATAAAAATTCACCTGCCGGGGTACTTTATTACTGATTGTAATAACTCCACCTAAAATTTAGCCAGCAATAGCCTATGCATTTAATAATTATGGTCCAACCCTAAATGATATGAAAACGTGAAGCAATCATCTAAGTTACCCGGAGTTCCCAGAAACAAGCTTCTATTCGCCTTGTGATGGCAAGGCTGGTCTCTGCTTCCTAAAAATCACCTGAGAAAAAATTCTCCCATGCATGGCCTCAGTGAAAGGGCAAAAAATATTCATTCACTCTCTAAATATTCCACAGTTGTGCTGATGCCTTCTGAAACAAGGTTTTCTGCAAAGGTTGCCCATCAGGGAAGGGACCAGAAAGCACAGCATAGTAACTGGCTGAAGGGAGCAAGCAAGGTCTTTGAGATTACCCGTCCTACAGGAGCAAGAGACATTCACAGTAAACTGATTCTTTCTCTGCTTGCCTTCTCCTGCCTGTCTGTCTGCCCAGCAGCTGCAGATGCTCAGGCAGAACTATGAGCCCACCACTGCCACCAGATCTTGCCCCGTTCTGACACTCAGTCTCTGGCATCCTTTCTTCTGGACACTACCAGCCCCCTGCTACAGATTATACATTCTCAGCTTATGTGCGATACTGTGGAAGTGTTTTACAACTTCCAAACTGAATTAAACTTGCAAAGAATTTATGGGAATAAAAATTGAAAACCAAAAGGAAAGTAGTATTTCATTCCTACCATAACTACCTGTCCCCTTTCTCTGTTTTTCCCAAGGTGTCTGACACCTGGTGACTCACAGACGTCAGTGCTAATACCGAGACCTGAAAGCTCAGTAGAGGCAGAAAAGAGAGAAAGAAAAGCTCGGAAATCACAACCACCCCACTGCAGCTGGGATGAGACAGTTGCAAGCAGGCTCCACAGAGAGCATGGCCTGGAGAGAGGAACCTCCCCTGCCCACGGGTGGGCTGGGTCGGATGCTCTGGAGTCTAACTCAGATTGTCCAGCCTTATGCATTTAGTCTTGTTCTACTTTATTTTAAGCCATGTGAAATCCCTCCTCAGGCATGGTTTTGAGTCTTGTACAGTTCATAAAAGACTGTCAGAACATTCAGAAATGCACCAGTGCATTTGTCTGAAATTCTCTCAGGATATAGAAAATGCACCTACAGAGTTTTATATCTCTATACTTATATGCTAACAGGTCCAGGCTGGTATTACAGCCTCATTCAAATACGTAAATACTGCTTACAAGGGAATAAAATAGCCTTCAAGTAAGAGGATGACCCATCTCTAATTTTGTGCACTCAGGTCATTCTGCAGTGTTCAGGGAATGACTGAACAATGTGATTTCCTTGCTCAAGCATCTAGTGAATGGCTTCTTTGGCTTAAACTGCATCTTCCAGAATATCTTATAGAGAGAACTCTAGTGATAGTAACTGTAACGCTATGCAGACAGAGCAAAGTTTCATTGCAGAAAACTGCCCAGCATTTCAAAGATTCTAGGGATGAGCAGCTTCCGCTCGACAGTTAAAGTTGATTGAGATTCCGCAGGAAAGAATCAGACCTTCTGACACTGCAGAGAAATATACTTCTCTTCTAACAAACTCTTTGGGCTGCATGAAAATGTGTGGGGGTTGTATTCATGAGCCCAACTCAGTCCAGGAGCCCCAGACATGCAAACTCACAAATAACTTTCAATTAACTGCACTGCTTTGGGAGCAACTTTCATCCAATGCTGCGCTGGTTAGATACTAAGTAGGAGCAGTCTGGCATGATTAACCTGGTGCCAGTATGTGCTTTTCTCTGCTTAGGGGAGCTCACAAAAGTCTTGACAGGCCTTTGAGATGAGGTTTCACATTAGGAAAGTGACTTTCTTTGGAAGATGTTGCAGATCTGCCTCGTCCTTACCTCACTGCGTAGGAGCAGCCTCTCAGCCCCCCCTGTGCTCATCCACTGAATGGAGCTATTCCAGCAGAGGGTTTGGAAAAAATTTATTGCTTTCAGTTCCTTCCTTCTCTTTGATTTGCTTTACAAGCACATTCCTGACGCAATCTAAAATGCTAACGTAGACATAGCCGGTGTTATTCCTTGCTATTGTTTCCTCTCTGCAGGTTTTTAACAGGTTCTTCCTTACGGAGGAATTTGCCGTCTGCTGTGCAGACAGCTGTTCAGTCAAAGCACGGAGAACAGCAGTGGCCCGAGTAGCATTTTGATTCTTGCCGAGTATCACGACACTGATACTCTGTAGGTGCTACTTATCAGAGGGCGTGTGGAGAGGGCTCCTTGCAGATCATAGAAGCAGGAGTTACATTTTTTTCCTTGAAGTGCCAAACTCACTTTCCCTGCTTCCAGGTTCAGGGTGGAAGCAGTAACATTGCCCTGCAGCCAGACATTCTCCTCTACCCTACCTGACAGACTGCACCAAGTGTGACTTACTTTGCCTTTCCTGCATCACATAGTTTTAAAGTTCATTAAAACCAACTTTGAGGTTTTTCTGAGTGCCCAAAATACAGTTTTTAAAGGCCAGACAGAAATTACCTGGAAATATCCCTCTTTGTGCAGGAAATTGTATATAATTATAGCATCTTACTGCCAGTCCGTGCCTGCCACTGTGTGTTACTCAGTCCCAGTTTATTTTTGGGTTAGAAGACAGGTTTTTTTTATGAAAACTGATTCTGAAACATCCAGGACCCCTAAATCTCTGCAGACTACAAGTACAGAAGAATTCTGATCATATTTTACTTTTAGGCCTCTTTCCTAGTGCTCTGCACTTTGAACAATCATCTTTAAGCAAGTGTCTGCAATTCCCATGGATTTATCCTTAGGAAATGTACCAAGAATCCCCTGGCATCAGAATTAATCATATTGGATAAAGAAAAATACGTTTAAATCTGGCTCCAGCAGGGAACCTACCTTGGGATAAACTGTGAATTCTAATTTATCCAGTATCCTGCTTTTCAATCACTTCTCCATCCCTAAAAATGAAACAGGCTATAAAAAACCCAATGATATTTATTGTCCAAGGTGAGAGAAAAGCCAAAAAAGAACCCCAAAAACCAACCTACATGGAAAGCTGCGATCAGAAAAACATTTTATAATCATAAAAGGAGGTTTTAGGACAGTGTCATATGTAAAGAAATACATAAGTTTATAGTATTTCCTGTAAACTTGAGATTGAACACTCCAACTGCAGTGAGGTTGCACTCATGATCCAAGCATGATCTGCTAATGAAATAATAGTGCACACGAACAGAAAGAAGTTTTGCAGCTTCAGAAACTAATGCACACCAGATTTTAAATGTGATCGGTATTCCCTTGAAAGGATAAAGTGATTATTTCCTTAGTATAGCAACAGCAATAGTATCTCAGGTATGAGATGTTAATTTTTTTTTTTAAAGAAATACTGAGCAAATTGATCTTTTATCTAAGTGGAAGGAGGGAGTGAGAATACACTGACCTAAATAATGGAAGGGTTTTCCCCACCATGAGCATATGGATAAAAACCAGTTTGGGCAAACTCCTCACATGTTCAAAGACCAAATAAGTGTTAAAAAAAAAATAGTGCAAAACCTATAATTAGAAGAATGTATTTAAAATGCCTGGAATGAGCGATTAAGAGGGGCTATTCGAATTATGAAAGTGCCACTTCCTGACAGCAGGAGGCTTTGAATCCATATTCCCCAAGGAAAATAAGAATTATTATAGGACACAGGCATAAACTGGTGCAAACAGATATATATTTGTCATGAATATTTAAAAGCTTGAAATTAGAATGAAGTCACTAAAAGTGTCTGACCGCAAGAATGTAAGAAACGCTTTTCAGTAGGAACAGTGAGGGTTAAAAGTCTAACTTCATGAGCTGGAAAAAGGGATTTTCTGGTATAGTTGTCTATGGTGGGTCTGTGCTGTTTAATATCTTCATCAACAACCGGGACGATGGGGTGGCACGCACTCTCGGGAAGTATTCACCGTGAGAGCGGTGCAGCACCAAAACATGTTTCCCAGAGGGGCAGTGAAATCTCCATCCTTAGGACTGTCAGCACTCAGCTGAATAAGGCCCTGAGCTAGCCTTGAACCTGACTGGAGCAAATGACCTCCAGAGATTCCCTCCAACCTACGTCATTCTGTGATTTTATGACTCTGTTTATTCAAACATTTGAAACGGAAGCACTAGGATAGCTGGTTTGAAAGTTTCTTTCTAAGGGTATCCTCCAAAATATCATCTGAGTGCCTGAAATACAGCCATTCACAGAATCAGGGGTGCCATGTGAGGAACGTGGAAGCAAGGTGGGATATTTGGTCACTATTATTAACAAATGGGCCTGGTAATAGATGCACTGACTGAGAGGAATTTCAAGGGAACTATTGTTTCAGAAGAATTAGAGAATGATGGCACAGGAGCTCAGAAGGTGAGAGTGGTTACTTGGCAAAGGAACAAAAATAGAGGTAAAGTGGCAAAGAGACCACATGTAGCTGGTTCGTTGTTTCAAGAAAAATGGTTGAATCTGAAGCTGAAATCTCCCCAACATAACACCACAGAATCCTAGAATCATATAATCATTCAGGTTGGAAAACACCTTTAAGATCAAGTGCAACCATAAACCTAATGCTGCCAAGCCCAATAAGCTGTGTCCCTAAGCGCCACATCTACACATCTTGTAAATACCTCCAGGGATGGTGACTCAACCACTGTCCTGGTCAGCCTGTTCCGGCGCTTGATGACCCTTTCAGTGAAGAAATGTTTCCTAATATCCAATCTAAACCTCCCCTGGCACAACTTGAGGCCGTTTCCTCTTATCCTATCACTTGTTATCTGGGAAAAGAGACCCACACTCACTTTGCTACAACCTCCTTTCAGGTAGTTGTAGAAAGAGTTGTAGAGAGTTGTAGAGAGCATCTTTAGTGAGTTATTGCATTTTTTTGGTGCTTTTCCAAACGAGCTTTCATTTCCATGGCCAGATATACTGGAATGAGCTAGCCTGTCATTTCAAATGCAACAGCGGTCAACACGCAACAGATATGTGTGTGTGTGCATGTACATACATGTGCATTTGCTCACCAAGATTTGCATGCAAACAGGTTCGTTATCAAGTTGATAGTTGACTGACCACACATGCATATTATACGCATAATGGCACCTCTAAACTGTCTTAAAATCTCGCCTTAAAATGTCTCTTAAAATTACAAGTTAGCTGACTGGTGAGAGCTTTGCTGAGGTTAGAACACATGTATGTAAATTCTGAGGGCAAAGCTATATTAGAAATTTAATAAGCCACTAAGGACTAAGTAACAAAAAGAAAAAAAAGCAAGATTTTGTGGTTCTGCCTTTGGCTGGATGTGCTGTTTGTCTGCATCTTCCTCCACATATCCATGTTCTGCTTATGTCACCTTCCAGGAGAGGATGACTCAGTGGCTTCTGGCTATTGTAGGTAATCATTGCTGGGGAAGATGTGCTAAATCAGAAGCCCACTACATCACCATCTCTTTGAAACAGAGACTTCCTGTTCCAGACCAACATTTTTTAAAGCTTTTCTTTTCCCTTTCCTTTTGAAAACTCTTTCTCTCTCTTCCACAGCTTGGGGGTCGAATCTATCCTTTCTGTAACTTCACCAAGGCTAATTTGCCCCGTGTTTTTCCCTGTCTCTCAGCCAAAGATCCAATTAAAAGAGATCCTGACAAATCACAGAGCAAAGGGAGTTATTTCCTCACTAAATGCTCTCCCTGGGCTAAATCTTTTATGTGAACTGCAGCCTTTTGCCAGCCTATGGGAAGCTGGTGGCAAACCCATCTGATGTGTCTGCTCAGTCAGAAGACCTTATTTCAGCAGGAAATATCTAGACCTACTTCTCCTTGCTACTGCTCCTAAATATTCCCTTGTGGGTATCTCAGCAGCCATTATGTGGAGCCAGTCCTAAAAGCAGACATTTTTGCCTTTTTTATAATGGCAGAGTTCATTTATGCTGAGAATACAGTTTTTACCAGACTACCTGCAGGACAATACAATAAAAGATTTATCCTTAATAGCATTTCACTGAAGTTTCACCACAGGAGACAGGGGTTTTTGTTGTGCTTTTTTTTTTTTTTATTTTCCCCTTCAGTTGCTATGAAAGTCTCTGCTCTTAGCTTTTTTTTTACAGAATATAATCCCTAGATGTCCTGTGCCACCTTCTCTCAACTGAATTTTTCTCTTTCCTTCAATCCTTTCTCATCTCTGATACACTTCTCTCCTTCTAGTTTTGCTCTTCTTTTCCTATTATGCAGTCAAAGGAAATTAGAAAAGTAACTGGTTAAGCGTAACTCTGAAGTTGGACAAGCCCTCTGTAGAAAAATTAGCATGAAATAGGAACTAGTCTTTGCTCACCTGCAACTCCATATTTGCTTTTCTCTCTAACTCTGTTTGACAGCCTGCTGATTTACAAGCTGCAACTTATATCTCCATGACTGTTCTCCACTCTTGCTTCCAGGTTGCTGCTGACCCCAAAGTGAACACCCATCTTCCTGCCTTTTTGAAGATCTCCCTGCTCCGGGATCTCTCTCATCTTTTGTCCAGGTGAGGTGCAGACACTCAGATGAACTTCCAGAGGTGGTCCCAAGAGAGACTGCCCTGCAGAGGACAGATACATGCCTCCAAGTGGAATGGGATTCTCTTGCAAAGTGCCCATCTCTTCCCATTAAGCTTAGCAGTAAGTGCCAAGTAGCTAAATAACAGAACACAATCCTGTATAAGTGATATCACGGACAAATCCTTGAATAAGGATCTACTAGCAGATTCCAGTTCTGCATAGTCCTTCCTGAGTCCTCTGGAGGTACAGTGATGTCTAGTGTGTGCCTACTGGGTTGGCTGGAGGAAGGCTTGAGATAATATGCCATCTCATACCAGTCTTGCTTTGTCTGCCTCTGGTTTCTCTGCCACTATATCAGCAGAATTGTGCCTACCTTCTTTCTAAACTGCTGCAGAACTCAGGGTTGCAAAGAGCTGCTTGAGCTGCATGTCTCATAATTAATTGTTATCCTAAGCTTCCTCAGGTGCCTGACTGCTTGAATATCTAAGAATTTATGGGCATTTGGTAACGTCTGAAAATGAAGAGTTTCTTTAATATGCTTATGATAAGTATTTGCACTATTTTAGAAAGCCATTTTCATTCCACTCAGACACTTGTTAAATAACTTTTTAGAACTTGAACATTTACTGCTCATTTTATATGTGAAATAAATCAATCAGATTTAACAAAGGAAAGAACCTGATTTGCCCACAGCCCTGTCTGAGCACAGAAGTGTCATTTTGCAATGTAATGAAGCTTTCAGTTAAAGAAATGAAAGGGGGGGGAGATTTTGATGCTTAATAAAAATGATTCAGCATCCTCATAACTTTGACAAGCAGTGTGACTTATAAGCCCTCCAGTGGAGCAGTATAACAACAGAGTGCGAACAGTGTGTGTCTAGACCACAGAAGACACCTACCAACAATGATGTATCCTCCCCAAATCCTAGAGCTTTGGGAAAGGGCCCCAAGCAAAGCGATGAATATAAACGGAATATAGTGCCATGAAGAGAACCCATGGCATGGATTTGGACTCATGGCAAGAAAGGATGTCTGCACGCACTCAGCTTTCAGTAGTCATGCTTGTCCAAGTTATTAAGAAGATACTGAGATTGCAGACTTTTTAGGAAAGGGACTACATTTTTGTGTTTGTATGTGCCTTGCACAAAAATGGGATATGACACCATGATGTCGGGCTTCTTTGCTGTTAATAACACATTCTGTTAATGAATAACACATTTTGAAAGTGATGCACTTGCTTCAGACTATGCCCAGCTGAAGCGGGATGAGTGAATACAGCCCCGACCTCCTTTGGTGGCAAACAGAGCCCCCATTGAGTAATGAACACCAACTCTTCAACTCCAGAAAATCAAAGTGCAAGATCTGCATAGGTGGACTTCACCACAGGAACAGGATATCTAGACTTGCTAGTGTAGCCTGTCAGTGCCTGTCTTGGCACTCGTGATGACCGCTGCATTTAAGTTCAAGAGGGTGACCGACAGTTAAGGTCAGTTACCATTTGGGGCTGATATGCCTTGGCCTGACATATGCTTAATGGACAGCAGATCTTCAGGGCTACTCAGCACTATGTATGGCTCTAATACGGCTACAATCTCTTCTTACACAACACTCAATTCTCTAATGTTTCTAAAACAATGCATTATTTTTCCTTTTATTTTCCTGGTGCTTCATAGTTAATCAGTACAGAGTTTAAACAGGGATTTATAGGTATATAAAAAGAGAAGTTCCTTAACACCTTTATAAATCATCCGTACTTCACAGTCTGAGGTTTTTACCAGATGGGTATCTGTCGAGGCCTGTCTGAAGAGACTATCTGTGACTTTGATGTATTTTTCCTGTGCTGCTAACAAATGGGTCACAGCCCAGCTATGTGATTATACAACATGTTTACAACTTCTGCCATACTGAAGATGCACAGAATACTGCTTGGCAGGAGCCAAGACATGCATCTTGCATGATATAAGAAGTTCTGCTTCTCTCCCTTCCATCCCTCTACATACACAAGGAATCTCACACAGACAAAACTTTCTTGCTGTCATATTTGAGCATGGTGGGGCTAAGTCTCCCAGACAGAAAGTCTCTCAGTCTTTAATATGCTTTCAAGCTCAGCAGCAAAAAAGGATTAAAATTGTACTGCGTGAAGGCTTCTGTGTTGTGAAGTATCATCATCCAAACACTTTAAGTAGTATTCTATAACATAGTCTACCATAAGTTCAATTTTTACCCAATCACTTGAAATGCACTTAGGAAAATTGCTCTTTTGCTGTTTTCACAACAGCTCTGGAAGTCAGCCTCTGGTTTAATGATAACTGCTTTAATCACAGTTTGGCTTGTTTCATTTTTGACAGCATTGATGTAACAAATTATTTATTTTCTGTATGTGAAATATACTATCATTGCAGCTACCAGAATTTTGTTACTGGTGCACTAAATGCAAATGACAAGGTTTGCATCTCATTAAGGTAATTTGTGTGCGCATAATTTTCAGTAAACACAGTGAATGAAATCACATATCTTGTCTACCAAAAGTGTCATCTGAAAGTATTTGTGCTTGTTTTAGTAACGGAAGTTATTTTTCAAGCCCCTCTATGTATAGAAAAACATGTGTTTTCTCAAACAGGAGAGCCAGGCTGTAAAGCGAACACAGCATCCTCAAGCAGGAATTGCATTTAAAAATACTGTTACACCGTTAGGCTGAACAACCCCCCTCTCATTTTCCATGAATCGCTGCATTCTGCTCCACGTTCAGCTTCTGCAGGGCATGCAAGGAGGAAAGGATGTTTGCTCCTACACCGCGAGCAAGGGGATGGGGGAATTCTGTCACTAATTTGTTCTGATCCTGCTGCCTCATTAGGGCAGTCTGTAAAAGATGGGAAATGTGTACTATGTATGCCAGTGAATGTGAACTTTCTGCATGGAGCTGTTAGCACAGTAAATAGCTCAGGAGGAGGGAGGGAGACAGCTGGAGTACATTGTGTTTCAGAAAGACTATACCAGGGCCTTGAATCTTCATTTAACCCATCACTGAGGTGACAAATATCCACCGCTTTGCTGCTGTGTGATGCCGCTGCTGCTTGCCTGTTAATTTATCTGTTTTCAGGCTGTCTAGACATTGTTTGGGTCAAAAAGTGCTGTCTCTCCCCTGCCGTGGGATTTGCCTGCTCAGCTCTTGCTGCAGGCTTCTGTGCCAAACGGGCTTTGCAGAAGAATGCTCCCTCTGTCTGGATGGCTTATTAAGCAGGACTCCGAATATATGGAGAGGTTTTCAATCAGGCGAAGGCTTCCTACAGATAAAGTTTATTTTAACCTCTTCTCTCTAAAAATACACTGTCAGGGATAAATAATTCAAATACTTTGGGTTTTTTCCCCTTATGATTAAAAATCTGCCTAAAAGTGTCCTTGAAATGTTCTCTTCTGAGGTTCAAGCAGGTTTGGGATGGTCCAACCCCAGACTAAACCAAATGCCAACCTGGGGCCCGTGCTGTGCCTTCCCTGGGGTGGTACTGTGCCCAGCGCAATGGAGACACTGGTGTTTATCAGAACCCCTTGCTATTGCTGCCAAGTAAATGTTAGAAAATATTTCTAAAATGGTACTTCAAGTTCAGTAAAACTACTAACGAATACCTTAGCCTTATATTTTCTTGGGAACACATGTAAAGGTGTTGCCCTTTGGGGCACTCAACTGCAGGGATGTTTTTAATGTGAAAAAAATCATCCAGCTGCCTTACCCAAATTGTTGCCATGAGATTCTTAGTTTGATTCAATAGGAGATAACCAGAAGTTCCACAAAAGCAAGATTTCCGTTCACTATAAAATAATGTTGTATTGCATTATATCTTCAATATCAGCATTGATTTCCTAATGTACCTGCTGTGATCTTAGACTCGAGAATAATGTCCTATCTGGGATTTAATAAAAAATCTCTTTTCTTTTTTTTTTGGACAGAAAAATGGGGTTTGGATTAACTGAAATACTTTGTAAGGACTGCAAGGACTATGGAAAACATTTGTTAATATTTGAAGTCTCCCAAACCAAGGCACGCTACATGCACTGCATGGTGGGAGCTGTATGTTTCATGTTCCCATTTCATTGTATCAATCATCCTGACTTTATCTTCCAAGATTCATAGCTTCCTCAGGCCATATAAAACTCACCACTTCTTATTGCTCCAATACAGAGCATAGGAAAGGTAGCCCAGCTAAGGGAGCTATAGTGAAAGATGGCACAGGCATCCATATTGGGGCCCACACCATGATTTTTACGTGCACATGTTGCTGTGTATTCAGCCAAAATACTTAGAAATATTTTTTTTGCCATAAATTCACATTTATGCATAAATACTTCTGATACATGAAAAATCTGAGGAAAAGAAATCTACCCTCACTGGAAAAAAAGTCCTCCCAGCCTTCCCTCCTGGTTTACAGGTCAGTACATGGGCTGTGCCTGCTTTCCACAGAGGGCCTGGAGAAACCTTCTGAGCTGGCAAAAGTCTGTTCTAGGTCCCACAAGGTGAGAGGGATGTTGTTGCTGAAGATGAACCTCTCAGGATTTTCAGCTGATGTTTTTGGAGGACAGGTCTCAGTTTTCTCACATCTGTAAACTATACCCAGTTATTTGCTGAATAGCACTGTGAGCAGTTCTTTGCTGGCCATTCTCTTACTGGAAACGAGCTCATGACCCCGAAATAGGCACCCAGATGAGGTGGAACTCTACAGACTCGATTGACTTCAGCAAGGTTGTGCTTGAACCCTGGCTCTCGGCCGCCTGGAGTGCACCCAAGAACCAGACCCTCAGATGGCCAGAGTTCAGGTCAGTGTGCCCAGACTACAGCAATTAACTCTTTGAACCCAGCTCTGAGAAATTTTTGCTCTAGGCCTTTGTCCTCTGCTGCGTCGGCAGTGATTAGTGCCTTTTAAGCTGTTTGCTAGCAAGCCTACTGACGAGAGCATGGAAGCAGTGTATGTTCAGATGAAGAGAAATTCCCGACAGCATTCACCCGACCTGGCTTTAAGTCGCTCTCACTGCAAGATTCTCAGGCTTCACATCTTTTCTCACAAAGCAAGGAGTACAGAGGATCTTTGTTCAAAATTTTGTCCCTCCTCCCCATTGGAATTTACAACAAAATGTCACGGAAATATAAGTTTTGTTAAAGCTTATTATTAGAAAACCTAAATTTTAGGCCAAGTTAGACCTGAAAGAGTTTCTTTATTTTTTTTTCCACAACTAACAGTATTTTTTTTTCATAGAATTTGCATAGGGTTGCTGAAATAGTTACAATCAATGTAGTAATTTTACTAAGACCACTTTCCAAAACACAAACTGAATAGAGAAGTGCTTTCTGATTTACTTGTAGATCTACAGCTACAAGATTTTTCCACTATCCTTTTTATTCTGAATTAGTAGGTTCAAAAAAGAAAACTACCCAAACCTTCAAGATGATGGTATAAGGCTATTATTCACAGGACTTCAAAGCTTCTCAAGCAGCTCCTGAGTTGTGGACAGCAACTGAGTGGTGTCTCCCACTAAGGCAGGGAATGAAGGAGAGGAAACTGTGCCGAGCGGGAGGGATGCTCAGAAAAATTAAGGGTCCTAGTGTATTTCCAACCCACCTAAAATGCTAACCTTCTACTGTATCACTTACAAGTCTCCTGCTAGGGGCATCTCCCAGAATCCTATTCCTAACCATATTACAAATCTCATCCTTCTCTTCCCCTCCACTATCCAGGCTGAAATGTGCCTCTGGCATTGTCTGAAACAGCGGAGGACTCCACAGCTTAGCATTAACACGGGAGCCATCTGGGTAGGCTGCGGTTGGCTTACCTTCATGTCAGATATCTCTCACTGTGCTCACGGCTGATCTACTGAAGTCATGATTTTAATGACCTTCCTCTCTCTAAATCATATGCTAAGGGCAAAGGAGTATATTTCACTTCTCCAATTTGTAATTAGCAAGCAGCAAACCTAAGTCAGGCGGTGTTTTCCTGTCGCCTTGGCAGAGATTGGATGCTTCAGCTCTGTTCACTTATAGGGGCACCCAGCTGAACACTGGCACCCTGAGCTCACCCCCAGTTCTGCCAGGGATCCGCAGGGTGGTTTGGGGACAGTCTCCCGCTGCATGAAGAAGCAGGCCAGAAGTCAGAAAGCAGAGGAGGAGATGGAAGAAGTAGGTTCAGTTCCTTGGTCTGCCAGGGACTTCCCGCGTGAGACTCAGCCAGATACTTTATCCTCTTGTGTTTCAGTTCTCTGTCTCCAAATTGGGGCAAACAATGCTTTCATACTTCACTGTGGAGCCATGAGGGCACATTAGGAACTGTAACATCCCCTAAATTCCATGGGATAGATGAGTGATTTTATGCACAGACCTAACAGCTGTAAGAGCAGGTACTCCTTTTAGTGCATGCCTGCACTGGAGATTTGAGATAGGCAACATGTTTGTAACAACAGCGGGCTCTAGAGATAGGATGTGTTTGGAGCCTGTAGCCGTTACTGGGATACACGATATAAAGCATAAGGGTGTGCATATAAAGCACACGAGCAAGTGCCTCCTGTCACTCTGCTGTCATGCCTTGGGCAATTCAGGAGTGTGGGCAGGCAACATTCCCTAATTCAGTCAGCCTCACAAGGCGGCTATCACTTAGATGCCAATGTCAAAATTGGACAAGATTGATGTGGACTCATCACTCCTTGCTTTAGGTGCATTTAAACATGTACAGGCTATTTCCAGAAGGTCTGTGGGGCAGTTTTCAGTTTGATAGCTAAATTATGTTGCTTTTTAAGAATAAAATACCTGTTGATAGCACCCAAGAAGTTACTCTTCCCCTAACACTTAGAGGCAGTAGGTTTTAGAGCTGTAGAGACTGCTGATCCCAACTCAGCAGGTGATTTTATTTGATTCGTTTTGTGCTGGTTTGTCTGCTCAGGTTCCCTGTAGCTTGCTGTCTAGCCAGTGCGCATAGACAGTTTACTCACTGTATTTGGGGTGGGTAGACTTGATGACAAACAGCCATCATGCAGAGAGCATCTTTCATCTCTGCTGGGCTTATTTTGAATTGGTAACCCTCATGTGAAGAAAGCTGGCCTTACAGCCCTCTTGTTCCTTGGCATCTCCAAACAGTAATAGTGCCGCGGTGGCCTTTACACCTGAGAGGACACAGTGGGTTAACAATTCTGTCAGAACTTGGTGAAAGTTTGGGAAAGTGGAAATACACAGGAAGAAATGTTTGATTCTCCATCCACCATTTGAAGCTGATAGAACAAAAAAAAGCCTGTGCAGACATACAAATATTTCAGGGCACTGGTAAAAGCCCCATACCCATTCAAAGTCTGCTATATTCCCTTTTGGTATTCTACTGGCCTTTCACAGATTGCAGCACACCTCCCTTTTGTAAGGTTTAGTTCTGTTTTTGCTTTCTGAGATGAGGTTTCTTCATTATGCACAGACACAAACTGAAGTGAAATACAAATGCAAGTAGTTTTTACCATCAGGGTATTTTCCTAAATGTGCTCTTATTGCAGTCCGTGTACTCATAAACACTCATTTGGCTTGTAGCCCTGTGAAGGCCAAACAACAAACTGGAGCTCAAAGTTGCTGTTTCTTGTAGCTGCTGAGAATTTGGTTCCTTGTTTACTCCATCTGAAATCAGTTTATGGTTTAGCCCACTTCTGTTCCCATTGGAGTTTTTGCTCCATAAACTGTATGTCTCCCTGGCTGAAAACTCAACAGTTACTGCACTCTTGTTTCCTCCTGTGAGGGTGAATCATAAGCAAGCAAGGGCTGTAAGACCAAGAACAAAAGGAGAGAGAAGTAATGCAGTGGCTCAGCTTCTCCAGGCTCTGTGAGCACCGCAGGGTGCCCTTTACAAATGCAGTCCATGAACTGAACCTGAAATAGTTTCCTTCGCAATGACTAAAGTAAACTGACCCTTGAAGGTTTGCTTGGTGATACCAGTCAGACGAACTCGAGCTTTCTGAGGAGAACAGCCTCACAGCACTGCCCTCCCTGCTTCTTGTACTCATCTACAACAGTAGCAGATGGGCTTGATGACCCAGGAGGACCTTCCAAGCCTATCTCCGTGGCCTCTGAACATTCGGAGAGATGTTCGGACATGCTGCAAAACATGAGCCCTAGGCTGGACCTGTGAATGCTTGTGTGCAGTGTGGGGTTTTTAATCTCTCCATTCTGAATCAGCTTCTACAGTGAATGAAGGTATATGGCCTTATTAGCAGCTTTCCTGAAAAGTGTCTCTGGAGGGCAAAACTGGCAAAGCAGTGGGGTTTGTGTGACTTTATCATTTCCTTTTAACATAATTTGCAGCTGTTTACTGCTTATTTTGATAAACTACTTACCCATGCCAGCAGGGTAGGGCTGTTGTGGAATATCATGCCAAGTTTGGCTTATAGAGAAGAGGGGAAGACAGAATACATGTTCAAATCAACAAACATATATGTGTGCATGTGTTTAAAGACTAATACTTGAATGGAAAATATGATTATAAGAAAAACTATTTTCATTTTCGTTGACATTTTCTTGAGAAAAAAGAGTATTTTCTGATCAGCTTCAGAGTTAGAAATAACCTGAAATTTATTTCACTGAGAAATTTCCTTTGTTTTCTTTTTACCAGTGCAATTAAAAAAAGAATAAAGAAAAAAGCAAACTTAGAGAAAAATCTGGCATGGTTTTCACAATAAATACATGTTCATCTGGGACTACAACATCTCAAACAAAGGTAGCCCATGAAAGTATTAAATCATCAAATTGCATGGTGGTGTGGGGGATTGCTCAGCTGGACACACTGATGAAAATGCCAAACAAAATGCTCCATCCAAGGACAGTAGGCATCGCTTGTGTGTGAGGAGTCACAGGACTTCTTACTTGAACTTGCAGTTTCTCTGAATTTTCTACTGTAAGTTAGTTATGGCACACGTACTCACTAAATGGAGGTATCAAAATTTGGCAGATGTTTGGGAAAAGATGTTCTTCAGTTTGTTGAGTTTTGCTCATATTTGAACCCTTTGTTGTCCTCTGTGGCTTGGTCCAATGCCCATCGGTATTCATGGAAAACTCCCGTTGAACTGGTTGAGTTTTGCAGATCCGGTTCTCTAATATGACAAGTTTCTTCCATTCATGCTAGAAAGAACAGAAAGTGCTAAACAAACTGCAGGAGGTGGGTGACCCTTGTCTGTGCCAGGTCCCCAGGTTCTGCCTTTGGATACTGAAAGACAAGAAAGAAGAGGAAAGGCAGTTTCCCTGCAATGGCTGAATTCTGACCTGAACCAGCTCTTAGGCTGATGTAGGCTTTTGAAAAACTGACATTTTTCTCTATGAATCACACATGGAATTTGCATCTGATGTCACACACACATTGAACAGTGGAAAGAATATGACTCAGTTATATTCTTTTTATGAATTGAACTCTAAGACAAGATGTTTTGCATTGTTTTGTCAAGGAGTCTCTTTTCTCCTCCCTTATATCTCCTCCAACACCCACCCACTCAGAGGCACACGCACTTACTGCCCCTTACCATACCACACATTCCCACCACTCCTTTGCTTCGACCCTTCTACTGGAAGTTGTTTACTGCTACCTGTTCCCTTCAGTGCCAACTCACTGCCGTTATTACTGTATAGTTATTATTATTTTTGTGCCAGTCACTCATCTGGACAGGAAAGCTTTAAGAACCTTAATTACTTTGTGGCCAGACATGGAGCTATATTTCTAAAAGTAGCTTTTCTTTTTTGGATCAAGTTTGTTTCCTACAGTGTCTGGTTTTATGAGTTTGCTAAAAGCTTTCAGGTTCCCAGGAACCCCCATACTTTCTTCTCAAACACACACACACACAAATAAATATATATAAAGAGTTGAAAATCTGGAACAATTAAATTGTTTTCACCTGCTGTCAATCACCTACATGGAGTCATTTGCAGTTTCACATACATACTCTGCTTCCGCTTCTGGGCTAAATACCTCTCTAAAATGATCTTTGGGATTATTGTGTGCTATAGTTCAGGACCCTTCCAGCTGATATATTCTATAGAAAATATCACCGTTATTCTTGAAATGTAATTTCTGGCATTCACCACCAGCTATGTTAATTTTTATATCCTTTAAGAGAAGTGCAGCAGAACTGGCAGAGAGATAGTGAGTAATTCCCTTGAAGGTATGTCCCCACTGATTTGATTTTTCCTTGACAGCTTATCCATCATGCTATATGCTTATTTAGACAAATAAATAAGAGGGCTGTTATCTGCCAGTCTGGCCTGAGGGCTTTTAGCAACACCAGAAAGTCTGCTGGCTTTCCTTTCAACATTCAACAAGACGATTAGGGAATCACATTATGGCGAACGTGGATACCACATGCTTGAGTGGGAACAGAAGAGCTGGTCTGAAACTTGTGAATCCATGAGAAGTCCAGTGTTGATTGCACGGTAACGTACCTCGGACCTGCAACTAAAAGAGAGACCCTCCGGGCAGGGATCAGAGAGGTGGCTTCAGAAAAACTTGGGCCTAATTCTGTGTGGTGAACAGAACAGTTCTGGGATTTATTGCTAGCACTGGGAGATACATTTTGATAAAACATCATGCTCTGAAGAAAACAGATTTGGGTCAACTGAAACATTTCATGAATTTATGTTCAACTTAACAAGTTGTTTCATTCTGAAAATTTAAGCAAGTCAAATTGTTCCCTTTCAACATTTTTACATGAAACAGTACACCTTTCAGAAATGTATCTGGTTTTATTTTTTAAATGCTTACAAGGTAGATGATACCTTTTACTTCAACATACGTATTTTACTCATCCTAAATGATAAATTTCATTTAGTTAAAATGGGGCAGGAAGACATTTCCTTTTAAATCTACCCTAAAATGTTTTTTCAGCAATTTTCAGTACAATTTTGCAAATAACTCTTTCCCCTTCATGAGAAACCCTTTAGTGCATCCACAGAAACAGCCATTCCTCCACCTGGTCTCCACCTGCTCTCCAAGGGAAATTTTCTCTCTGTCTTTCAGTGAGAATGAGCCAGCTCTTCACCACTCTGAGCTGCTGGTAACTTGAGGGCAGACTGAGGGCTGAAATGAACCTTCTCAGTCTTTGTGCTGTTCAGTTAACTGACTTACTGTCTGAGCACAGACAGGCTGGGAGCATCTCACAGTCAGATAAGCTAGGGGTGAAATTACAAGCAGAAATTTACTCGGTCCTAAAACAGTGGGCTGGATTTTTAGAAGTTAGGCAAATAAATTCAAGCAGCACTGTATGTCTATTTGCAAAGTCAAATTCCAGAGAAGTTGATGTGAAATTGTAATTACTATGAAAGTCTCATAAATGTTTGAGTCCAGCTCTTTTGCTCCATATTGTATGCAAGCAACTCCCTTGCATGTGCAAAGAAGGTCCAGATATACTGTCCCGATTTTCTCCAAAATTTAGATTTTACAGCACAGTCTATCCTGGAGGTTTTCGTAATGTGGGATAATGGGATAACTGTGCATTAGGCAGAAATCTTCTCTGAGGCACAGCCCTAATATTTATGTGAAACTGTTCATCTTCACCCAGGCAACCATAAAAAATTCCAAGTTGAAACAAAGCATGGAGCGCTGTCTATATTTGCATGGGTGTCTGGAGAAGACCTGATCTCATCTGACCTGATGAAATGTTGCCACCGACTTCTTAAGGGTCTGATAAATAGTAACTTTCCAAGGATGACTTCGTTTCTCTCCAAGCTGGGTTGGAAAGCTGGAAAAACCTGCCTTATAAAAGAGAATGGTCTCATCAAAATGAAGATCTCCCCAAGTTCAAAGACCTGAAGGAGTAACAAAATATATCTTCCCTTAGCTTTTTTAATAAATTCATTTCATTAGGGAAGGTTTAAAGTGACAGCTTTTAAAAATTGCTTTTCATTCTTTGCCTGTTCTCTCTTTCAACACCACAATCGCACCCCAATTAACTAACTGTAGTGCTTACAATAAAGACTAATGATCTTCCACTAACCCCCACCTCCATTAGCAGCTTCAGAATCCCACCAGAATCCCAATTAACACATTGATTTGCTTAAAAGGAAAATAGTGATCTTTGGCTGTCCATTCCACCAGCTGTGTGTTCCATCACCCAGTCTCCAGCAAGTCCATTGATTTCCTTAAAAGAAAAACAGCAAATGTCCATTAATTCCCCTCCCCTAACTGCAGGGTCCCACTCTGATTTTTCTTTTTGCCAGAGTTCACTGGGACATTTTATCTAAGAATCTTAACGACTTAAAGACTGCTATTCTGTGTTTCTCTCCTGCTGACCCACCGGTTCATCAAGCTGATTTCAACTGACTGCTAGTGTGGGACCGAAGGAAAATGCTCAGTGAGGATGTTGGCTGCACGCTGCCAGTTCCAACTTGGTGAAGCATACAGATAAACCGGGTAAAGAAAAGGGTCATGAAAGCCTGTATGTTAAGGTTGTGTCCTCTACAATCACACTCTGATAATTAGACTTTGTAATGAGGGAGCCCTCATTATCAGAAGCTATACAAGGAGTCTGCAAATGTTATTCTTGAGGCTGGCTGGAGGTCAGGAGGGAGCACATCCACAATACTGACTTGCCCTGAGGCCCAGCAGAAGAGCGGCAGTTCTTGTGTGTCCACGGGGGACTCTGCTTAGGGATCTCTTGTGAGAGAAAACAGCAGAAGATTGATGTCCAGGAAGTTTCCTGTTTGAGACTACTCATCATGCTGTGCAATACACTGCAGATAGAGGTTATAAATAATTAGGAATGAGTGACCCAATTTGGATAATAGAACCAACCTGCCTGTAAGCTCTTTCAGGCATTTGCCTTCTGCCGGGGCTGCACAGCATTAGAAACTCCTTCAGGACGTGCATGAAACAATAATGCAGATGGCTTTTTGAGTAAACGACATCAGGCATCTTTTAAGGTCTCATCACAACGTACAGACTTCACAGATGGAAAATACCAACTTCCGCTGGCCACCTAAGTACCTGTTTTTCACAGGCAGGCTACAGCGACAGAAGTTTGCTCTCCAATTGCTAACGCCAATACCCACAAGACTCCTGTAGTAAAAAGTGCAATAAAAACCACTGTGAAATAATAACCAAGTGATAAAATTACAAGTAGGAACACATAAAAAAAATCACATGCACTGCAGGAACAATGATAAAAGCCTACCTCTCAACCTGTCTAATCTCACGCGGAAACCACACCCTTGGGTATTGCCAACCAGCTGAAGGCGAGAGCAGGAGCAGAGTAAGTGAAACCACATGAATGTGTGATGTGTAGCAACCATTCTGAATCCATATTATAGCGTTTTTCTTTTACTGCTTATACAAGATTTCTTGGGAAATTTTCCTCCCTGTCTGGATTTGAGAACCAGAAGTCAATGGGACATCTCAGGGTATTCCACAAAATAGGCTCGACATACTACAGAGTTGTTACTGATAGCTGCATTGTGACAGATTATTTGTGCAAGAGACTGTGATACTTCTCTTAGGAAGGGTTAGGCTGTACTTTTTTGACATATCCTTCAGGTGGCAGCTTCTGTGAAGGGGAGACAACAGAAAGCATAGAAAGGGTGTACTTACCAGGTACAAGGAATCAATAAAATAGTGATGGACACAAAGTACATCATATGGATTTTACTGTGAAATGCATTTTCCTCTTGCATTTCTTACTGACTCCCAGCCAGAAATGACGATCTGTGTTAATTTTCAACCAGAGTTGAGTCAGTCTCCGCATCTTGCTTTACATTTCCTGTGTCAGTGTAACAGGTTAAGGCACAAACCATCCAGCAGTGAGATCTTATTCGCAATGAAGTCAACAAAAGATTTGCTAATGTCTTAGACAAAGTCTAGATTTCACTAGCCTTATACTCCAGTCTTCCTGAATGCAAATTTCTTTCCCTAGAAGGTGATTTGAATAATGTTCACCTTCAGTTTTATGGAGAGATGACACTGGACAGGCCAAATCACATGTGGTTATTGAATTCAAAACCAATATTTGCACCAATTTTATTTTGGTTTTGTGGTGGGGTTTTTTCCTTTCCTAGCATTTACTGGACTTCAAATGCAAACATAGAAAAAGTACATATGAAACCTGGCTGCATTCATCTTTTCAGTTAGAGATCATTCTACATACTGAATGAGATTAACATGCTGCAACTTGAAAATCTACGCAGCTTTTAGGTTCACTACTGGATGCCAGCATACTACTAGAGATTTGGAGATAACGACAGGGCATTAGACAGTCTCTAATTCACAGCAATTATTTTCAATGAGAATAAAATGAAGATAAAGCTGAAAATAGCATTTCACTTTCAAAAGAGTTATTCTAGGGCCTAAAACCTGGGCAGCAAGTTATACGTATTTTAGCTATGTGCAAACTGAATGTGAAGCAAAGTCTTGCATTTGTCATCGTTGCAGCCAAGCCCAAACCCAAGCACTCCTGGCATGTACGTTTTGAAACTCACCATTTTAAGAGATTAGTGGGAGGGGTATGATCCCAACCACACCGAACCAAATGCAGCCTTTTGTTGCTTGGTGGATGAAAGTGCAGCTTCTGCTTTCGGCATTCTTCTGTACACCCTCATCTAAAGCCTAGTTATTCACCAAAGTGCCAACTCCAATTACGAAGGCCCAGCCCACCTTCGAGTTTGCCAGTATACCTGGATCTGTGTCTGTTTCCTTCTCACCCTTTTTCCCCCCTCTTTAACACTAGAAAATTACTGCCAAGTGATTAGCATTTGCAGTAAGAAAATGGTTGGGTTAAACAATTCAAGTTTTAATTCTGTTCCAAAACATGCGATCATTTGCAGAGCTTAAAGAGAATTACAAACACTAATTGCGTCTGACAGTGCCCGTGTGATGACAGATAAGGAATATTAAAGCCATTTCAGTGATAGGTAAACAAAAGTAGGTAAAAGTAATATAATTTCCCTGAGCTCACACAGAAAATCTGTTATGAAGGTGAGATGAAAACTCAACATTTCTGATTGTCTAGTATCATGTCCTATGTAGGAAAAAAGCTCTTCATGAAATTACAATCTCTAGTTATTAATTTCTGTACTGTGAGGACTTGGGATCTTGTTTTCAAAATAACATCTGCTAAAATACACAGGCTAATAGATACATCTGCATTCACAAGGAATAATGTAGCTCCACATTCGGATTTCCCCATGCAAATCTTGAATTAGTCTTCTAACAAGTTCATTATGTGAACGATGTCTAATTTGCACATGCTGTTTTGGCAACTATCTGTGCAATTTTCAACACGCAGAACTGCATGCCTGCCCTTTGGAAACTGAAGCTCTTTAGCAACCCTTCATGTAAAATTCCCTATTTTTCTTTCGTTGAATTAAGCTGATCTGAGAACTGTGAGCTCTATTTTTTAATTATTTTTTAAAGGGAACCGATAGAGAATATTACAAATGACATCCTTAAAAATGAGTTAAGAGTATGACTGACTTTGAAATCACTTTAGTCTTCTAGTTTTTAAAGAGGTTTATTCTGATTAACTGACCTGAATGTTAACAGAACTGGAATTTTAATTTGTATTCAGACTGTAAGAATATCATCCACTCACATGAGACAGTGTTGTTTAATTAGGTCTAGTAGTTAACTCAGAAGAAAGTAAATGTACTGCTAGCAGTTTGGAAGACTGCTACAGGCTCCTGGGATTTGCAGGAGTTTGGAGAAGCTTAAAAATAAGAACTCAGTAGTTTTAGGAATTAGAAATGAGTGCTTAGAAGGTATCGGAAAGGTTCTGCAAAGTCTGTAGTCAGCATCTTTTAACCTTGTGCTTCCTATTAGCATAATGACCTTGGAAAGATTTAAAATTTTGCAATCCAATAAATAAAGTAAATCATGTATATGTAAGATCCAATTTCTGTGATTCCAAAGAAAGCCCTCACATATTATGATAAATGTGGTATCTACAGTATCTTCCACAAGATTCTTCGTGTTTCATTTATGATGCGAATGAACTGAAAATCGGAAGTCATGAATACGCCACAGACAGCAGCCATTAATAGCAATGGAAGGGTATTATCTTCACAATTATAGTTTGAATCTCTGCAGTTTTCTCTATAGTTCATAAAACAAATGATACCTATTCTTTCAAATTACCATGGCCATATATTTTAATACATTGTTGAGACTTTGCTTCTGGGGTTTTTTTGTTGTTGTTATTTTGGGGCATTTTGTTTTTAATTGAAAGAAACACTGCAAATTACAGACTGGCATTTTTTATGAAATGACAAGGCAAACACAAAGCCATACAGAGTAGACAAAATGAGATAGAAAAAGGGAACTATTCTTTAAAGTTATAAATGTGAAAATTGATTCAAGAACACTAGCTGTTTTCAATTTTTTATTACGACGTATTTTAAGGACACCCATGTTCTTACAAACTGGAGTTTATGTTCTGATATGAAAATATAATTAACACTTAAATTGACACTTTATGTCCTGTGGAGTGGAATTTTTCCACTCTCAAATGTGAGCAATTTGTAAAGAAACATGGTGGCAGTAAAACATCTAAACATCTTAAATTGGGGTGTCCTACAGGAGTCACTGGCACGGGAGACTGATGTGTTTGAGTGGCTCACTTTGGGGCCGCAGAGCGGTTTATCGGGTGGGGCTGGCTCGGCGGCTGAAAGCTCGGGCTCCGGGGGCTGCCACAGAAAGGGTTTGCGTCTCACCCTGCAGCAAGTCATCTGCCGATACTTTTAAGCGTGTACGTAAGGCGCTCTGGGGACAAGGCTGAAGAGTGGGTGTGAGCAGGCTGACATTTCTGCATGGTCGGTTTTCGTGGCTTTCTGAATACACTGCAGAAGAACAGGTACTTGGTAGTGCATTTTGAGGCGTCCACTGGATTTCCTGTCACATCAGGAGGGTATATGGAAACAGTCATGTTTTCAAATTCCCAATTCACTTTTATTCCCAATGTTCATGTATATTCCCTGTGATTTGCTAGCTGGCTGCTATGAAAGCCTGTGCTGCAGAAGATACTTGTGAGGCCAAAGGTTCTTTCTCAAACTGCCTGAAGTAAGTGGAAAGACACTCTGTAGCAAAGCGGCACAAAAACCCCCTCCAAACACAGCTGTCATTGTTATTACAGCAATGCTGAGAAGCTCGGCTAGCTGGAGTCACCAGTGAGATGCATGTCTATAAACTGCACAGCAAACACTCTGCACAGCCATGCCTGAATTCTCTACATAGAGTCTGTGCAGGGAGGGCAGGGGCTTCAGCACAGCACATTATTTGTTGCAACAGTAATTTTCCAAAGCCAACGAAAAATGTTTAAGAGCTAGAAAGGTGTGGAAGAGAAAAGGTATTCTGGCTGTTGCTTGGGAAGATAACCTTAGAATCACAGAATATGGATTTCATTGTCACTACATTCTAACGTCGCAAGCTTCGTTGTCAAAATCCATAAACACCATGTTAAAACAAATTACACAGTGGGGCTTTTTAGATTCCATCTTGTGTGATTGAACAGTAGCTTCATCTTCATACCTCTGCTTAGGTAGTAGTGAAATGATGCACTGCTTCCATCAAGGTAGCAAACAAAACCTCATTTTGCTCAACAGAGCACAGAAAGAAATCAGAAGTCATTGTTCTCTGGTGGCAACAAATTTCTGCCAGCTCAATACAAGTGACAAACATAGGTTTCCACTGAGAAGGATGACCAAGGACGGACTGCATCCCATGGATTCAGAAGAATGAAATTAACTGGTAACACTTCACACAGCTACAGTATGCACTGCACTGGAATAGTGCTCAGCTATGGTCTTCATTTCCCATATGTTTCAGTGGGTTGCCACTAAATCCCATTTACCATGTAAATGACAATAATCTGATCAATATTTATGGCATATTCTGCTCTCACCGTGCTGGAAAGTCAGTACAAATAAACAGGTAGCTGGCAGCACATAGAAAGCGCAGCCAAGTGCTGAGCTGTGGAAACACTGGGCAAAGTTAACAGAAACACTTCCTTCAGTGTACACGCTGCATCATTGCTGCTCTGGGAAGCTGAAGAGGTATAACATGGGACTGGTTTTTCTTTGCATAAAGCCTCTCAAACATGGACACTTTTTCAACAAAATGTCACAAAGCAGGAGACCTGCATGGATGACATTCCCCACTCCAGCTTGTTTCGGCCCATGTTCAGAGAAGAAATCACTGCTCTCCTTGCCTGTGTTGATGAGCAGCGTGAGAGGATGCAGAAATACAGTGGTCAGGAGCACAACGTAACACGTCCAGTTTTGGAAACTTTCCAAAAAATAGACACAAAATCCCAGGGAAAGGACAACAGGAGCTCTATGAAATTGAGATACCAGGAGTGAGAAGAAAAGATTGAAAAAACTGGATTGGTTTCGTCTGGGGAAAAAAGATTAAGGAAAGGTATGATAATAGCCTAGTACTATGGAGAAGGCTGATTTAAAGAGGGTGATGGTTAGTTGTTTCCCTTCTCCACTAGAGGCAGGACATCAGCTTAGGAAGAAATCAGCTTCATTTGCAGCAAAAAGTGACTTAGAATGGGTTAGGAAAAGCTTTCGGCTTATTAGAAGAGTTAGGTAGTGGAACAGACTCTCTAGGTTAGTTTTAGATCTCATTCTCTGAAAGGTGTTTCAGACTGTGTTACACGGACAAAGACGACAGTAGTACGCCAGGGATAATCCACGGGTTCAAGTAACTTAGACTGTACAGCACAAGGAGAGGACATGCTAAGTTTGCTTCAGTCCATCTTTGTGTTCTCCTTATCAGAAGAAGTGGAAGCAGTTGGCCTAGGGAAGGTTTGTATAGCTATTCAAACATGCTACTAAACTGATCCAGTTACACTGAAATTTTTATTTTATTTCAGACAAAAATGGGAGGCAAAAGGTAAAGTTCATTTCTGGAAGGAATTATTTCACTTTTAGTTTTCTTTATAGTAAATCATATATTTTCCTAGGTCTTTTCAAAAGTCTGCATCAAAACATACACCTTGGTTTTATTGAAATAAAATTTAAAACCTGAGCAAAAATTGTATTTACCCATAGTTTTCAGGGAATTTCAGGATTTTACATTCTTGTTCTTGTTTGGAAAAGAAGCAAACCTCAGAAGTGCTAAGTCGTATGAATCTTGGAACAGCTCCACTCTGCACAGCACTTGTGTGATCTTTGGCCTCTGGCAACTGGCAGGGCTCCTCAGGGTGCCCAGGGGAAGTACGGGAGTCTGCACTGCTCAGAGCTTCCAGCGATGTGTGGACTGGAGTGGGCTTCCCGTGCTGCTGCCTTGACCTCAGCATCACCAGTGCCCGCATCTCCAGGGCACCTGTGCAGGACAGCCTCTGAACTTCTTTGGCAGTTCCCGGTTCCTCCTCCCTGGTTTGACAAAGACTTTAATCGTCCCTGTAGGTTTTACGAGACTATTTCATTTAGGGGGGGTGAGAGAAAGGGATGAGAATCTCAGAGGATTCTGTGACTGAATCATGGCTAAAGTTCAATCAAACTCCTTCCTGCATTGGAGTGGCCAGGCACCTTCAGGGACTGCAGCTGCATTCCTGCAAGTCCTGCAGCATGGGACCATGGCGGGCTAAAGGTGACGTGTTCCTGAGCTGACTGACATGGTGGTGGTTTAAGCAGATTCCTCCAGAGCAAGCCCAGACTGGAGATGTTCGTTTAAGACATCTTCAGCCATCTCCTCATTAAGTAATCAGCTCAAGAAATAAGACTGGGCAGATGAAAAGCTGGGAAGGGAATAGAAGCTGGGGGAATGGAAGTCGGTGCCTGAAACAATTAAGAGTTCAGAGGTGAGTCAGAGAAAAAACAACTGCTTTTTATTAAAAATTCATTTCAATTTCATGGGCAGGCTGGAGAAGTAATTCCAGCACAGTCTGACTTCAGAGAAATGCCTCCCAGATAGCAGGATACAGAATAGCTGAACAGTACCAGGAAGACACAAGGCAGGAGTGTTATCATTAGAGCAAACTTCGACCACCTAGACATGCCCCGGCTGAAGAACACTAGAGAACTGAAGTGAAATGTCCTTGGTGCAGGGAAATTTACAGGCTCTTCTGCAAAATTTCCTCTCGCCAAACTCTCCAAAATCATATCAAGCCTAATATCTCCGGAACCAATGATGCACCAGGTTTGAAGCATTACATCACCGGCACCCGGCTTCATTGGCTGGTCCTAGCCTGAGGACAAGACATTCCTGCTTGCACCTTTTCAAAGCTGCTGCTTCTCAGGAATTAACCCTTTGAAGGGTGTCACCAAGGGACAAGTCTGAATTTTGGACTGATACATATATATATATGCATATTTAATGCAAGAGGTTTTGTTAGCCACAGCTTAAAACTCCGAAGGAACAGCCATTTCTCTTCAGATTATTTCTCAACCTTCACTGCAGAAAAATGAACTATGTATTTTCTGTCCTTCAGGAATAAAAATCAAGTTGTCAGTGATATTATAAAAAGCAGAATATGCTGAATCAAGAACACTATGCAACCTTGCTAAATAAGGAATTTATAAGGGAAAGAGAAGGACTGCTGCTGCTGCAGTGTAACAAAAAATTCCTCTAACTGGTTAATTAGATTAATCGGTAGCGCTGCAAAAAAGATGCTGCAGATGCAGGTTAGCTCTGCCTTGCTTGAATTTGTGTTGCTTTATTTCGGTTTGCATCCAAAAATAGCTGCTAGATCTAGACAATGTTGCAGGAAAAAGAGTGGGGTACATCTGTGTGTGTATGTATTTTGTGTGTGTGTTCTTTCCCCTTTCCAAATTTCCAGTTTCGCTAGTAAGTGTGAGAAATCAGTTTCGTAAGATTACTGCCCAAAATCAGCTGATGAAACCCATTGCATTCTAAGTAATTTGGTTATATAACTTTTTGGGGAAAAAAAAAAAGAAAAAAGAGAAACCCACAGGGAAAAAAAAAAACCCCACACACAGAAAGATGCAAGGAAGTTTCTGGAAGATCATTTCTTGCCTAACTTTTTTTTTTTTTTTTTTTT